>OGHC01000023.1_pt1 | contig 149964 bp, 127 predicted proteins | sample 1571381 | NCBI WGS metagenome assembly OGHC01 (sample SAMEA2581945, study PRJEB24529) | metagenome | biome: Human gut stool | place: China | collected 2011 | reverse complement strand
CATAGAATAATTACCTTCAGCCAGCTTTTTAGCATCGTCACATTCAATATTAAAATGTTCTTCTATAAATTTTTCTAGAGAACAAAATTCTTTTCGGTAATACTTTCTATATTCCCTTCTAAAGTTGATTGCACCTTGAAAATAATAATCATACATTCTAGAAATCATATTTCCCGCATACTTTTTTTTCTTTACTCCCAAAGTTTTCATTACTTTCTCTTTAGGTGGTATATCCTTTTGACGGAAGTAAATTCTCCCATTTACCTTATAACATGATGCTTCATTCATAATCACTTACCTCTAAACCACAAGCTTCTCTTATTTTAAATTTCATCTCACTTTGAATCTTATCATGTGTAGGTAAATTGTAGAAAAAGTCTTCGAGTTCTTCCTGCACCGCTACATCATATAATTCAAAACACAACAGATATAATTCAGCAATCTTTTGAATCTGCAATTGTTTTCCCGAATCTTCCAATGCAATATAATATTGGATGAAATCTTCTGGGATAAAACGATCATCCCTACTATTACGTGCATCGATCTTATGAAATGCATTAAGAATTGCATCTTTATTTTTTAATCCAAGCAAGATGTCTAAATACATATCAAGATTGTATATACCGCCATAAAGTGTTCCATCTAACATTATATCAAATAATATTCCACCATCTTCATATGGATCTTTCCTTAAACAATCTTGAATATATGAAATTTCAAAATTAGACAATTCAATACCAGATGTTAAGATAATTCTTAATCCCAGATTTTGAAGTTCTTCCCTGTGGTGCATGTGCCAATATGACTTTTTTTCTCTATGTTCTGGAATACGGTATAAATTAAGAATGGCATTACATATTTTATCTGTCTGTCCTAATTTGGCAACTACTTCATCCGTTCTAAAAAAAACATAACAATAATGAATAACCCCTTCTGCACAGGATGCTCCCACTGCTTTTAGTTGTCTTAACTTTTCCAGAACTGCTTCACCATTTACATTGTCTACTGACATATTCCTTAGCAAGATTCGTCGTGCAAGGTAATAATCTCTCATCTCATCAAAAACAAAATATACGACTTCATGTTCATTTCTGGCAATCGTCCCATCATGAAAAACCAACTTCTTACTGAGCAGAATACTGCTGTCTATTGTTTCCTTTATCACATCTGGAGTAATTCCTGCATTTTCCATATCAGATAAATTTATCTCATCATATTTCTCATTTTTTATCATGAAATCCGCCACTGCATTAAGTACCTTTACGATATTATCACCGCTACTCTTCCTTATTACTTCAATATACTGAGCATATATTTCATGTTTTCGAATTGAATATGCATCTGCATCACTTCCATTATTTACTTCAAAAAATATTCGCAACAACAATAATTGCTCACTGAGTACATTACGTACAGTAGGAGAAATATTTCCACTATAATTAAAATATTTACTGTATGCCTTAATAATCTGATTAATTGCAGCAAGCGTATAATGTTGCTCCTTTAAATCAAATTCAAATGCTGGTATATCAACATTTTCAACAAGATGTTTCCTAAAACGTTCTTTATAATACTCATTTCTACAAGACACAATAATATTTATCCTACTATATTTAGTAATTTCATTAATAAATTCAGCGATATTGCTACCAAACCCTTCGCTATCATTTTCATTTATTGCATCAACGATTATAAAAAGATGTTTATGCTGAATAGTCAACAGTAAATTTGCCAGATAAAGGTACATATTTTTATGCTTCTTATATATATCTGGAAGTTTTAATTCACAGAATAAAAACGATAAAACATCTCCCTCAATATCCCTAGCATTAAAAAATATAATGGGTTCCTTAAGGTTCATCAATAATTCACTTATACTACATAGTAAATTTGTTTTACCATTTCCTGCGCTACCAGTAAGGATAAAATACTTCTTATTAGCAGCCTTACTACATTGGTATACGTTCCTTAATATATCAGTATAAGGATATTGCAATATTTCAAAAAGAACTTGTGATTCTTTATAGGCCGACTTGAACTCCACTTTAGACCTATTGAAGTTATTATGTAAATCAAATGCCGATTTCGTTGCTTTTTCAATTTTTTCTAACGAAGTTTTCCTACTAAGCTTATAGCGTACATTTGGATTCTTATATGCTTTTCTCAAAATATCACCATAAGCATTAGCATATACTAAGTTAAAATTTTGAACTAATCGTTTTTTCCATCTCTTTCTATAAATAAAATACCTCAATACCTCTTTGCTTTCATTTAACTCTACAAAAATGCCTGGAATATATTTTCCGTCTTTAATCAAGTGATCAATCTGTTTATTGGTAAACTTGTTAGCCTTTCTCCGAATTGAGAAAAGTGCAACTATAAGAACAAGTACCGTAAATATAAGTATAAAAAGCCACCATAAGTTCTGAATAGTATCACTTAATCCACTAAGAAAATCGATTACAGAAGAACAGGATAACGTATCTTCAGGTTTAGATATTGATACAGATGAAAGATGCTTATCTGCTTGCATTATTATATCCATTTTATTCCCCTCCTCCTTAGTTATAAAATCCTTCCTCTCTATAGCACCTACTCTAAATAACCCCAAAATATCTTAAGGCATCCTTTATCGTTTCCACTTTCTCTGCTGTCGGATGCTTCCGCGGCTGTTTCAATTCTTCTACCGCATTAGGAGCATCATACATCGGCAAGCCTAGATTTCTCTTTACCTCTGCGATATATGCGGTATGTACTTTGAAGCCGTATTTAGCTTCTATGTACTCCTTTATCATTTTGTAGGTCACTCGTTCTTTGGGCTTATAGCTTTCCGCTCTTTTAGCAATATTATCAAGTGGAACTTTTCCCTCACCCTTACCAAACTCAACTTTTACGTTGATATGTCCGTCTGGCTTTTTGTGGGAAAGCAGTACCACCGTCTCCACATGCTCCGTCATCGGAAACAAATCAACCCCCACCATCTTTTCAACCCTATACCCCTTCTTTTTAAGCACTCCAAGGTCACGCGCAAGCGTGTCCGGGCCGCAGGAAATATAGACAATCTTCTTAGGTGCCAGCTTCGCGACGCAGCTTAAAAATGTCTCGTCACTTCCCGAACGCGGAGGGTCCATGAATACAACATCCGCATGCTGTCCGTCGGCTGCCATGCGGGTCATAAATTTTCCGGCGTCATCGCAGTAGAAACGGATGTTGTCCATATTGTTGCGCTTTGCATTGGCGATGGCATCCTTCACGGCGTCGGCATTCAATTCAACTCCTATGACATTTCCGCCTTTTTCTCCAGCCTGCCCGGCCATATATGAAGCCGCGGTGATTCCGATTGTACCGATTCCGCAGTATGCGTCTATGACCGTCTCATTTCCTGTAAGCCCGGCAAATTCAATCGCCTTGTTATAGAGGATTTCCGTCTGGACGGAATTTATCTGATAGAAGGACTTTGGCGATATTCGGAAGGTATTGCCGCACAGCACGTCCTCAATATAACCCTTTCCGTAGAGTGTCTGTTCCCTGTCACCCAACACCATCGATGTGCGCTTGTCATTGATATTCATTACTATTGTTGTTATTTCCGGGTGCTCCTTTAAAAGAGCCTTTACAAAATTATTTTTGGATGGAAACATCGTGCTTGAGAGGACAAGCACAACCATAATCTGTCCGGTGCTGTGTGCTGTTCTGATGAGAACATGGCGGAACAGACCTGTTCTTCTGTCCTCATCGTAGACCTTAAGCTTGAATGATGGGATAAGCTTTCTGATGGTCGCAATTATCTCATCGGCTTTTTCATTTTCGATAAGGCAGTTATCGACCGCAACAACCCTGTGCGTTCCCTCCTCATACACCCCGGATATGACATTTCCTTTTCTGTCAGTTGTGAAAACGGCATGTACCTTGTTGCGGTAATGCAGCGGCTCATCCATGCCAAGCACTTCTGTAAGCCCGCCGTATGGTGCTAAAAGCTTTGCAAGGGCAGCCTTCTTTATCTTAAGCTGTTCTGCGTAATCATGCTTAAGCAGGTTGCAGCCACCGCATTTTTTGTCATAAGGGCAATTATATTTCATATTCTTCTCTCTTTTCTCCATTTCGTTAACTTTTCATAGATAATTGCGATACCCTTCAAACTATTCAGAGCTATCCCATGTTCATAATAATCCCCATGTCACTGCTTTTGCAGTGGCTCAAATAGTAATGAAAAACGTGCTTTTTACGATTTCGCACTATTACCTCTGCACAGCTATATTTTTACCGCCTGCTCTCCTGCCTACACCCCCGCCAACATATCAAAATCCGGTATGAAGCTGTCCTTCGCGACATCTCCCTCCTGAATGAAGGCATTCTCAACACCAAGGTCAATTGCGTAGTCCACAACCTCGTCATACTCCTCCTGTGTGACACATCTTCCAAGCTCAGGATAGAGCGCGTTAAGCTTTCCGCCGGGCATAAGCTCCGGCATCGGGGTGTACTGGCTCATTATGCTCATATATATGTCATCCCCATAAGTGTCATAGAGGTATTTTACAACTGCCTTTGAATCCGCGGTGCACCCGGGGAGCACCAGATGGCGCACTATCATTCCGCGCTTCATTATAAGACCGGCCTCGTCCGTTGCCGTATTATCATCCGGATTTTCTACCTCAAACACCGGCGTTCCAACCTGTCTGAACATCTCCGCAAGTGCAGCCATCGCAGCCGCCGGATAATCCTGTGCCTTACTATATTTTCCGGCAAGCACGGGTGACATATATTTCATATCGGGAAGGTATACATCCACAAGTCCGTCAAGCAGCTTTAGTGCCTCAGCCTTCTCATAGCCGCCGCTGTTGTATACCACAGGCAGGTTCATTCCCTGGTTCTTTGACAGCTCAAGCGCCTTTATAATCTGCGGTATGTAATGTGTCGGTGTCACAAGGTTAATATTAAGCGCCCCTCTGTCCTGCTGCTCAAGGAATATCTCCGCAAGACGCTCCACCGAAATCTTCTTTCCGACCTTCGCGTTGGCAATGTTGTTGTTCTGGCAGAATACACAGCCAAGCGGACATCCCGAAAAGAACACAGTCCCCGAGCCACGCACGCCCGATATGCAGGGCTCCTCCCAGTTATGGAGTGCCGCACGCGCCACATATATATCACTGTCACAGCCACATCTGCCGCGCACGCCGTTAAGCCTGTCAACACCGCACTCACGCGGACATAGCGTACATGCGGAAATGTCATATTTCCATTCCATTTCTATCCCCATTTCCTTTTTTATATATTCTCATACCATGATGTTGGGGTCAAAACATGTGCTATAAACTTAGTGTGTATAACGTATTATATTTATGCATATCACGACTTTTGGGAGAAGCTTAGATGTTCTTAGAACTCTGCTAAGTCCCTAGCCAAAAGCAGCACGGAGGCTGCTTTAGAAGCAATGCATACAGGGATGTATGCCGGCTTCGGTGGCGAACGTATAGAACACCTTTATCAGAGTTCTTAGAACATCTTGCTTCAGACAACGGAGCTGATATGCATAAATATAATACGTTATACACTCGTGTATTAAATTACCATGTTTTGATCTCAACATCATACCATTTCATTTTTTATATATTCTTAATTTGACCATTTTCTGCTTCTATGATAAAATCATTCTACTATATTGGAATATGTTTTCCAACATAATTCTGTATATTTTATCAATGCCATTTTTTGCAGGTAATACTGTGTTGCATGTAGTACAATGCTAAAACATGAACACACATTTTTTAATAATTATATACGATAAATTATTTTATGCCAACATAGTGTATATTAAAAATGTATTTTAAGAGGCGCTGCTAAAGAGGTGTTTCTAATTGACACTGATATAATGCAAAATAACCGGTTCCACATTCTGCCCCCTGCAATAACACACAATATATCAATAGTCATTTAAGGAGATAAAAAATGAATCCAGCCAAATTATTCCAGTTAAAATCATCATGGGACCGTTTCACGGCAGCCCATCCGAAGTTTCCGATGTTCCTTCGCGCAGTATCGGGAAGCGATGTCATAAAGGAAGGTACAATTATAGAGGTTAATATTACAACCGCAGATGGACGCAGTTTTTCCACAAATGTCAGGCTCACTCCTGAGGATATGCAGTTGTTTTCGGATGTAAAGGATACAGTAAAATAGCTTCGGATGTTTCTGCACCAGCCTTAATATTAAACAGGGATGTATGAATCCACACTATTGAAGATTCATACATCCCTGTTATCTTATATTTCCGTATCAGCACACCAAAGTAAATGACTTCAAATCTGGCGCTCCTGTACCTGAATACTCCAGATATATCGAATGTACACCATCGGGTATCGTAATTTTTGTCTCGTTATACTCCCATATATTCGCATTATCGATTGGAATACTTGAAAGCACATCCCCATCCCATGTAGTCTTTATTTTAACATTTCCATGAGCATAGCCTCTGGTCTTAATTCCAAATGCGGTAAGACCCTTACAGTCAAAATACTTGAAGCCGATAACCGAACCATCACATAGGTTTGTAATATATGCCGGCTCAATATCTCCATCACGGCCATCCTGCATAATATATGGATGTCCAGCTCCTCCTACATACATCTGCTCATCGTTTGTAAAAATATTGCATGCAATAAATGAGGGATACTCTCCCTCCCCCTTCAATGGTCCATCGTTAAGACCGCATGAGGTCATCTCTGCCTGAATTATCTTTTCACCATCAAAGCTTAGCTTCTCTGCACAGCCCTGCCTTGAATACCATGTATTGTTAGTATGCCTGTGATAGAATATATACCACTCACCTTCTATCTCTACAATGCTGCCGTGATTATTTGCTCCGAATGCTGCCGGCTTAGCTGCAGGCTTATATGAATCAATACCAATATCACAGTTGCTTACAATCACCCCTCCGTATCTGAAACCTGACAACGGGTTATCGCTCACCGCATAGCACAATTCATGCATTACAACCGAAGAATATATAAAATAATATAGACTGCCTTTTTTTCTTATTGATGAGGCTTCAAAAAACTCATGCCCTTCAAAGCCTGTGCCATCGCTGTATGAACCACTCGGTACTACAAACACAGGTTCTGTTATTACAGTGAGCATATCCTTGTCAAGTACCATTCCCATAGAGCCGTGACGCGATTTATCATTGCCGTTGCAAAATCCCGTGTAAAGATATGTCTTGTCACCCTCCGTGAGCACTCCCGGATCAAACTGCGGCTCATCACCTGGTCTTTCGCCAATTCTTCGTCCATCCTTATCCCTGACATAGCCGTAAAAAGCGTATGGTCCCTGTGGTCTGTCTGCCACTGCTACGGAAACGACCGATACCTTATCAAGCACATAATACAGATAGTATCGACCATCCGGCCCTATTGTCACATCAGGTGCATACAGACACATTCTCCCATCGGAGTTGAGCGGATCCTGTGTTTTCCGGTAAATAACTCCTTCATAATGCCAGTCTCCAAGATTATCTACTGGTGCCGACCAGCATACATAATCTCCAAGACAAAATACATGTCCGTTATACATGTCATGTGAACCATATATATATACCCTGCCGCCAAACACATATGGTTCTCCATCAGGAATATATTCCCATGATGGAAGATATGGATTAAAAGCTTGTTTTTTCATTTAACTATCTCCTCTCTCTTTTTCTTTCCTGCTTAATCCTATACATCATCTTATCCGCCGTCCTGATATAATCCTCCATCACCATTTGGGGGTCATCAGGTGACGAAATGATATGCCCTATACTCGCCGATAATGCAGCAGGAAGCATGCCTGAGCTGTTGTAAGCATCTATCTTTTTTTCTATCTGTTTCTGAATATTTGCTGCCTCATCCTCATTATCACAGCTTCCCATAAGCAGAAATTCATCGCCGCCATATCTAAGACAGAAAAACGAACTATCAGGCTTCACGTCATTTAATATTAGTGCCATCGCTTTGATAGCAGCATCCCCAACCTCGTGACCATAGGTATCATTTATCTTCTTAAGCCCATCCATATCAGCAAACAGAAACAGAGTGTGCCTGCCCTTTCTGCGATTTTTCTCAAATAATATTGCCCCTACATGTTGAAGTGCAAATCGGTTGTAAATTCCTGTCATTACATCATACATGTAAAGATGTGCCAGCTTCTTATTAAGCTCACGGATACAGATGCTCTGTCTTATTGTCTCAAGAGCTGTATTTAATACACTTAACCAGTAGTACAGGCTTCCATTCTCAATATATTCAATTCCATTCTCCATAACACAATATCCGAACTGACGTCCATTATGGTGAAGCGGCATAAACACTATAATATGTGATTCCTCTTTTTCATCAATAAAGCCATCAGGTATAAGCTTAGACGTTACAAATGAAACAGGTCTGTTGTCCGTACTTTTTTTATTGAGCAAAAGCAGCATATTTTCGGGATATTCCAATGAGGGTGCTTCCTGCGCATCTGCAGCAACAGCTTCATCATCTATTCCGTATGACGGCTCCACGCCATTTTCCTTATATTGACTTTCGTCTATGAGCAGACAGAAATTATCAATCTTAAAATTGTCAAGTTCCCACCACAGCTTGACTGCAAAATCTTCAAGAGAAGGTGCTGTCATAAGCCGTGTCTGCATATAATTAATCTTACGTCTTATATCCTCATTCGTGTACAAGATATCAAATATCTCTTTTTTTCTGTGCCTTTCTGTCACTACATACGGTACACAGCCGCAGCTCTCATTTGGTACATATTCATGTGTGCTGTACTCATTTTTAGGATATATCCCACCTGCCAGCATCCTAATCATACTGTCAACACACTGCCTGCCAAGTTCCTCATTGCAGCGCTTAACGCTTGCAAGTCCGGGAATATTGCTCTGTGCCCTCAGCGTATTGTCAAAGCCTGTAACCCTCATATCCTCAGGCACCTTATAGCCACACTGCTCTAACTTGCTTATAAACCCTATCGCCATCATATCATTGGCACACACAACCACATCAGCCAGCAGGCATCCTCTGTCTGCAAAATCATTAAACGCCTTCTCACCATCAGATTCATTGAACGAATACTCTCCCATCCGCCTTGTCTCAGGCTCTATTCCGTGCCGCCTGAGAGTATCACAGAAAGCCTGCCTTCTCTGCATTGCCTCCATATTCGCTGCCGGACCTCCGATATAATTAAAAACCCTGCACTTGTGAACCTCTATAAGGTGTTCAACCACATCCGCCATAGCCGCATAGTTGTCCGTTCCCACCATACACACACCGTCTATTTCCTGCTCTACACTGATACATGGTATGTTCCTTTCCTTAAGCTGTCCTACAAGCTTGACCACCCTCTCTCTTGAAGCAATATTGTTGGAAATAATGACGGCACCGTCAAAGTTAGACTTCAGAGCAAGCTCGAAGATATTGTATTCACAGTCATTATACTCCTTCTCACCATGGAAGCCTCCATAGTTGTTAAAGATATATAGACTGTTGCCTGTTTCTCTTGCCCGCCTGCTCATTCCACGCAGAAACTCTCCGATGAGCTCTGCATTCCACGCCGTAGAAAAAACAGCAATCCTTTTACCCATGCTAATCCCCATTTCTTAGGCGGCTCTGACCATCCATTGGCAAACCGCCATCCACGATTAAAAATATCCGCTCCTGTAAATTCACATATCAGACTTATCTATTAAAATATATTTTATATTATCGTCAAATCGTTTACTAACAATATATTGCTAATCAGTGGGTAGAAATTGCGGTTTTACAGCATATTTCTCAACTGCATGATAAAAGGAGGCATGCAGCCTAATAGCCGCATACCTCCTAATCTCAATGTATGTGATTATAATATATATTTTACCCACACACTCATCTCGCCCTCACCTCGGTTGTTCCATGCATAATACGGAACATACGTCAATTTCACATCCTTATACTCAGGCTTTTTAAGTGTGGAATATAACGGAGCAGCTTTCGTCTCTGCGTCAACGTCCGTGGAATCGCAGACGTTAATCAGCTTCTTTCCATCAATCCGCAGCGCAGCCACATCCGTACCGGCAATATTCAGCATAACCGTCTCAGGCTTAGCTGCCGCGCAAACGCTGAGTGTATGAAGGTCTGTTCCGTTGTCTGCCTCCTCAAGACAGTAGATGAACGGTCCGCGGCGAAGTGCCGTCTTATTTATATCCTCGCGTACCTCACTGTTGGCAGCAATAAATTCCGGCTCCATTGAGAGTTCAAGCCTGACTGTATCCCCCTTCCTCCAGTCATGCGCTATATATAAATATCCGTCCCTAAGCTGTGCGCTGTTCTCATCAAGCTCTCCGGTGACACCGCTCACCTTGAAGCTTCTGCTCCACTCCGGTATGCGGATTGCAAGGCTTCCATGTACACTCTGCTCATTGGTGCACGAGTATATCGTGGTTCCCTGCCATGGCATATCTGTGGTGACTTCAAAGCTCAGCTCTTTTCCATTGACAGCCTTTTTCACACTTCCTCCTACGAAAAGGTGTGCAAAAAGTGTATCCTCATTCTCTGTATATGCATACATGGCAAGTGAGCTTAAAAGCCTTGCAATGTTAGGAGGGCAGCATGCGCAGCCGAACCATTTCTGGCGGATTGGTTTTACATGAAATTTTCTGGCATCCTCATGACATGCCTTCGGATATACCTCCAATGGATTTACATAGAAAAAGCTCTTTCCGTCCGCCGCCATTCCTGCAAGGACAGTATTGTAAAGCGCCCTTTCCATAACATCCGAAAAGCTTCTGTCCGGCTTTATCTCAAGCATTCTTCTTGCAAAGAACACAAGACCGATGGCTGCACAGGTCTCTGAATATGCCGTATCGTTAGGCAGGTCATAGTTAAATGAAAATGCCTCACCTAAATGCGTCGCGCCGATTCCCCCTGTCACATACATCTTCTTCTGTGTGATATTGTTCCACAGCTTAAGACATGCCTCATAGAGTGCGTCATCATCATCCACTCTCGCGACATCTGCCATTCCGGAGTACAGATATACTGCACGCACAGAATGTCCGAATGCCTCATCCTGCTCACGCACAGGCAGGTGCGCCTGATGGTAAAAATGGCGGAGCTCATTCTCATGTCCCTTCTTCACAACCTCAGGGTGCTCCTCATCAAAATAATACGGCCTTGTTCCTCTCCGGTTTATAAAAAATTCTGCAAGCCTTCTGTATTTTTCTTCACCTGTCACATCGTACAGTCTCATAAGCGCCATCTCGGCAATCTCATGACCAGGGTAGCCCTTCTTCTTTCCCTCTTCCTCACCTAAGCAGTCATACACATAGTCTGCAAATCTGCGCGCTGCGTTCAAAAGCTTATCCTTTCCTGTAGCCTCATAGTATGCGACCGCACCCTCAGTAAGGTGTCCGAAGCAATAGAGCTCATGGTTATCGCGGAGATTGGTGAACACCTTCGACATGTCATTTATTATATAGTATGTATCAAGATAGCCGTTATCCTGCTGTGCCGCACATACTATGTCGATTGCCCCGTCCGCTATGCGCTCAAGCTCCTCATCCGGGTGCTGTGTAAGAGAATATGCGACCGCCTCAATCCACTTGGAAAAGTCGCTGTCCTGAAACAGGAAGCCATAAAATCTGTCCTCTAGATGTTCCATGTCCTGCGGTAGTGTCTCAAAGGTATCAAGAGGCCATACCTTATCCTGATATTTATCACCCAGCTCACGTCTAGCCTTCGTAATTTTTCCCGCCACCTTGAAATTTCTCATGCAGAAGCTCGGTGCTGCGCCTTCCACCTTGTCATTCAATGCGTCCCACTGGTATGGAATAACCTCCTTTCTTACAAGCTCCATCTTCTCCTTCCAGAACTTGTCGTTTACCTGAACATTTCTCAGTGATAATGGTTTTGTATACTGCTTCATAATCCCTCCAAAAATTGTTTTTGCTTATTACAACCATGGCTTCATATTATCAGTTTGTTATAGGATAGTACATGCAAAAACCACATTAAAAAGTGAAAAAAGGTTAGATAAGAGTGCATCTATACTTTAAGCTGTTCCCCTCTTCCTCATGGATTACATTTCCTGCACGGCTCATATCCCATACTTATAAGCTCTTCCCTCGTTCCTGTATAATCCCATCTGTTTTCCGCCTTTATCTGCCTGACTGATGAACACGATGGATAATGAAACTTCTTAGTGTTCATATTCGCAACATAGCCCCCGCCTGACTGCATTGTCTCCTGTGCTGTCTCTTCTGTGGTGCTCTGTTGTGTTATCTCCTGTGTAGTCTGCAAATCATCCGCAAGCCGGCTGTCACCCGTCGCATAATCTATTACAATTCCATCCTGTACATTGTAGATAAACATGCAGAAGCTTAACCCATCACCATCTCCAAGGCTTGCCGCCTCCATCAGGACCCCCTTTGCAACAAGATTATCCCCATCAAATATAGGTGTTACCCTGTACAACAGTTTCACACTCTCATCATACTTCAGAGTATCTAAAACCTGATTTTCAAGCTCCAGCATATCAAGGTTCAGCTGTCTTGTTCCTGTAATAAGATTTCTTGTATCATCATTTATACCTGAAACAGCATACATGAGAAGATGACATCTGTTGTATAAATACATATCCGGTATAACCGATTTATCGTACTTTGCCGTGTGCCAGCCGCTCGGCTTAATATGTCCGATTTCTCCTCTTTCCTCCTCAGGCAGGGTCATGTAGGAAAACAGTCCTGCACATGTACCACACCTCCCCAGTTCATCCAGCTCCGACAGATATATAAAGCTGTCCCCCGGATAAGCTTTTATTTTCTCATTGAAAAAAGGGACATTGTCATTGACCACATAAAAATCTGTCCCACTATATTCCGGTATGGAAAGACCGCTGACATCTACCAGAACATCCTCTTCTGATAGCGCCTCACCGGTCGAAACAATGTCATCTGAGCTATCCGTGGGAGCCATTGTCTCTGTATGTGAAAACGGTTCCTTTATGGAGGCAGTATAATCCGGACTATCACACCCTGTAATTGTACACAGCAAAAAAACTGATACTGCCAACATAATACTTCTCAGCTTTTTTGTATTTTTATTATCTTTTTCTGTACTAACCTTAAATTCTCCGCTAGGTTGTTCCGTTATTTCTCCAAAACACTTTTTTATGTGCATATTCCCCTCTCCTCTGTATATACTTTTGCGTGTCTAGTATATCATCCGCAATTATTGACGACAATATAATGATATCGTGTTTTTTATTAACAAATTATTATTTTGAATTTTATTTTTGTTAAATTTTTAATTATTATATACAATTATCACGCAACTATGTTATACTTTACATATATAGTGTATTAAAATCGATACTTAGATACATTAATATGCCTACTAAACTTAATTAAATTATTCAGAAAGGGGTATTAGAATGGGATTTTTGACAGGTAAGACAGCCATTATAACGGGCGGAGGAAGAGCCATCCTCAAGGACGGAAGCTGTGGTTCTATCGGTTACGGTATTGCGACAGCCTATGCTAAGGAGGGGGCAAATCTTGTAATCACCGGAAGAAATGTTAAGAAACTTGAAGAGGCAAAGGCAGAGCTTGAAGAGAAATTCGGTATCAAGGTTCTCCCTGTACAGGCAGATGTGAATGCCGGCACAGATAACGAAGCTACTGTTGCCAATGTTATCAGGCAGACAATTGATACCTTCGGACGTATTGATGTGCTCATCAACAATGCACAGGCATCCGCATCCGGTGTCACTCTCGCAGACCACACAACTGAGCAGTTCGACCTTGCTGTCTACTCCGGACTGTATGCCGCCTTCTACTATATGAAGGCATGTTATCCATACCTTAAGGAGACTAAGGGTTCCGTTATCAACTTTGCATCGGGCGCAGGTCTTTTCGGAAACTTCGGTCAATGTGCCTACGCTGCTGCCAAGGAGGGTATAAGAGGTCTTACAAGAGTAGCTGCTACCGAATGGGGGCCTGATGGAATCAATGTCAACATTGTATGTCCGCTCGCATGGACCGCACAGCTTGAGAACTTTGCAAATGCATACCCTGAGGCATTCAAGGCGAATGTCAAAATGCCGCCTATGGGACACTACGGAAATGTAGAGACAGAGATAGGCCGTGTATGCGTACAGCTTGCCTCACCTGATTTCAAGTTCATGACAGGTGAAACCCTTACTCTCGAAGGTGGGCTTGGACAGAGACCATAGTCTCTGCCCCCACTATATTACATACTTTTCAGAAATGTATATCATAACATCAGATGGTGTTGAATATCAAAACATCATCTGATTATTTTATATACTTATCAACATTCGCCGCATCGACCTTCTCAAAATCCACCCACACCTGATAGCCTGTATCCGATGTTCCGGCATAGTCCTTTATTGATTTTCCTGATGAGAGGAGCACCGCAACATCGACCGCCGCATTCGCCTGATTGACTGCATTCTGGCAGACTGTAAAGTCCATCTTTCCCTCTTTTACCAGCCGGCATGCATCGGCAGTGGCATCAACACCACAGACCACTATTGTGGCAGGGTCAATTCCGCATGCCTCCATTCCCGCTATCGCTCCGACTGCCATTGAATCATTATTACTGATTACACAATCCACAGTCCTTCCTGTGGAATTAAATATCTCAAAATACTCCTGTCCTAACTCCGGGCTCCAATCAGCATAGTCCTGAAAAAGATAATTAATCTTCTTGCCCGACTCATTGAGTACCCTCTTCGCTGCCTCAGTTCTGCCCTTTGTTGCGGAATGAGTCTTTTCACCCTGTAAAATCATTACATTTATCTCACTCTTGCCCGACAGCTTGTCCAGGACATACTGTGCCTGATAGCTTCCCGCTACACTCTCATTGGAAGCAACATAGATGTATTCATCCGCCTTCAGATATCCCTCATCAGGACAGTTGTTCACAAATATTACCGGCAGCCCATCTGCTGCCCTCTCAACCTGAAGCGCCGTATCGACATCTATAAGCCTGCATATTACCGCTGTATAGCCCTGGCTCTTAGCTTCCTTGACCTGTGCTACCTGCTGCTCTGCCGACTGCTCCGCATAGACGGTGTCATGTCCTATTCCCTGCTCATCGCATGCCGATTCCAATGCCGCTATCAGCATATCCCTGAAAGCATCTCCCTTAGCGCAGGTTGCTATAAGAATCCTGGCATTGCCTGTTGCTGCTGTCCCTTTACCGCCTGAACACCCTGTCAATAATACAGCAAGCATTGACACACATAACAGCAAAGAGCATATTGATTTTCTTATATATTTCATATCGCAGTCCCTCCTATACTCTGAAAGAATTAATCTGGGTCATAAGCTTTTCCGAGGTGTCGGCAAGCTTCCTTGCTGTCTCAGCTACCTTCTCACTGTCATCTGTAATATTCTTTGATTCGGAAGCGATATTTCCGGCATTTCGTGAAATAAGCTCCGCACTGGCTGCCTGTTCCTCCGTTATGGAAGCGACATTGGTAGATACATCCGCAACCTTTAACATATTGGCTGCCATGTCATTAACCACCTTGTTGGCATCTACAATATTATCATATATCGTATCAAATGTTGCCACTGCCTGATGTACAAGCCGGCTGCTGGTATTTATCTCATCGACGCTGCCCTTCGCCTTATCAACCGTCTCCCCTACCAGACTTGTGACCTCATTTATAAGTGTCTGAATCTTCTGCACAGACTGATTACTGTTCGTTGCAAGACTTCCTATCTCTGTGGCAACAACCGCAAAGCCCTTTCCTGCGTCTCCTGCCCTTGCTGCCTCTATTGAAGCGTTGAGTGCCAAAAGATTCGTCTCGTCGGCAATCTCGCCAATCATTCCTACAATCTTATTGATTTCCTGAGAGGCTGCTCCAACCTTGTCAATCGACTCCTGAAGCCCATTTATGGACTGCTCTATAAGCCCCATCGCTTCGCCGACCTTCTGCATATCGTTCTTGCCTGCTTCTGCAACCTCAACCGTGACATTCATCTTGTCCTCGGCATTATTGCTGCTGTCCCTTGTATCAGAAACAACAACTGCAAGTGCTGTTGCACTCTCTGCGATTTCCTGAACGGAGGCAGAGAGCTGGTCGACTGTCCCATTGAGTTCATCTATGTTTTTTGACTGCTTAAGCGAAGCCTCATACAATCCTCCGGAGACGGATGTACTCGATTCTGCCTGTCCTTTTAACGTCTCGGATATATTCGAGATATCATTTATCATGCTTCTTATTGCAGCTGTAAATTCCTTCATGCTGTGACCCATAAGCGTAATCTCATCATTTCCCTTGGTCTTTATATCTACCGTAAAATCGCCGGAGGCCATTGTCACGATAGAGTCCGTGAGAGAACGAATCGGCTTAATCATAAAATGAATCATTCTTTCCATAAGTACCAGAATAACAGCAAGAACAACCACCGCTACTACTATCATTGTAGTTCTAAGTGACGCAAGCTCTGAGAAAACAGCGCTCTCCGGTACATAGGATACAAGCACCCAGTTAGTTCCTGTTATCTCCCTGAAATCAACAATGTTCCCATCAAGGGTCATCGCCGTGTAATTCTGCTGTGATATTCTGTTTCCTATTGTACCAAGGAAGCCTGTACCATCGCTAAGCTTTCCGGTCAGTGTGTCATCACTCTTTGATAATATGCTCATGTTATCCTTGTCAACAAGAATTGCCTGTGCATCATCCATACTGATAAACGAATCGACAATAACCTGTATATGGGCTATCGGCACATCGACAACAAGAAGTCTTGTATTCTTTGCCTTTGCATTGCCACCAGACTTTTTCGAATCGCGGAGTATAGCTCCGGCACTAACCACATCAGTCCCGGCTTCATTGACATGCACATCGCCGAATGCCATATTAACTCTTGTCAATGCCTCATTATACCATGCGGATGATGCATCTGCCGTCTTTTTATAGTCCACACCCGCCGCCTGCATAACCTTTCCCGATGTATCCGCTATGTAAAATCCGTCCGGATAATCAGAGCTTCTTCCATAATAGCTGTCAAGCAGGCTCTGAAGCTGTGCATCCGTGTAGTCCAGCGTCTCTATATCCTGCTTAAAGGTACTGAACACATTCAGCTTCTCCGACATCCAGGCCTCAATCCGCGATGCCTGATTCTTAGTTGAAAGTTCAAGTAACTGCATTGACTGATCCGTAATTATATTCTTGGAAATCGTATAGGAAATTATAATCAGGATAAGCACAAGAATCAGAACCAGTGCACTGACCGCAGCAAGAATCTTGGTTTTGATTGAAGTTATGGACTTCCTATGCTCTTTCTGCTCTCTCATATAAAAATCCCTCCTTGAAGTAGTAATATCAGATAACATATAACCTGAATAATTCTTATTATTGTTAAATATTACCATATTATAAAGGATTTTTCTATAGTTTTTAGCAATTTTGTCAATAATGCTATCCTTTAGGTTGTTGTTGGAGGATTTTTTTAATAAAACCTCCTTTCGGGTAGTTTTGTGATATTTTCCAGCAGACAGAATTGTGTCTGCATGCACCACTAAGCTTTCTTTGAAAATAATTCTTCCACCCAAATAAGCTTTGACTCATATTCCTTTACAGCACATTCTCTTAAACGCATCAAATAAAACTATGTGTAATACTGTGCCTGTGCTTTCCACAACTCATAGTATTTTCCATGCGTGTCCTGTAATAATTTATCATGAACTCCCCTCTGCACAATCTGTCCGTCATCAAATACTGCTATGACATCACAGAATCTACATGATGAAAGTCTATGACTGATGTAAATAGCTGTCTTATCCTGTACTATCTCATTAAATTTTGAATACACTTCATATTCTGCAATAGGATCCAGCGCAGCTGTGGGTTCATCGAGAATAATAAACGGAGCATTTTTATAAAGTGCTCTTGCTAAAGCAATCTTTTGTGCTTCCCCACCGGAAATCTCTACACCTTTTTCGTCCAAGTCTTTATAAATAGAAGTCTCTAAGCCTTTCTTCATCTTCTGTAAACGATCATAAAATCCTGCCTTTTCTAAACACTTCTTTGCAAGTTCTTCATTGTAATCAAAACTTGCTGCAACATTTTGTCCAAGTCCAAAAGAAAACAATTTAAAATCCTGGAAAACAACAGAAAATATTGACATATATTCTTTGTAATCATATTTCCTGATGTCCACATTATTTAATAAGATTTCTCCTTCTGTCGGGTCATACAGGCGACAGAGCAATTTTATAAACGTTGTCTTTCCGCTTCCGTTCATGCCTACTACCGCAAGTTTTTCTCCAACCTTAAATTTGAGATTCACATTACGCAGTACATAATTCTCTGTCCTGGGATATTTGAATGAAACATTACGAAACTCGATGTAATATTCGTTATCCTCCCGTTTTTCCACCGTAAGGCTGCCCTGATACATATGATTCGGAATATCCAGGTAATCATACATCTTCTTCAAATGAGTACAATACAGTTCATTATCAGACACCATAAACATCAAATCTCTGATTCCATCTCCTAATCTTGTCAGTACCGATACATACTGGACAACACTTCCTACACCATATGCTCCCAGAAAAGCCTTTATTGCCACAAACAGGTAGCACGCACAGTTACCAAGCCCTACTATAAATCCCGCTGCTGCGGGGAAAAAAGACATATAGAAACTATTCTTTTTTTCTGCATTTCCCCATTCTTCCAACTCTTCAATTTTCTTAATAGCAAGGGTATCCTGCCTATAGATGCGGACATCTTTTGCTCTTTCAAGATTTGTATATAACTCATGACCAAAAAACATGAATGTCCTATTAAACCACAAGCTATTTTCACACCATTTCATAAATAAGCTATTTTCTTTTCTGGTCGCCTTATAATTACTAAATCCACATAAAGTAATACAGCCTAAAATAATCACAATCCAAATCGGATGATCCACCATTTCTTGTCCAGATTTAGAAATGAATAGCATACCCGACATTAGTAATGCAACAAAAATATTAATAAATACCTTTACTATCACAGAAGTTCCCCATACAAGCTGCCCTAGACCATTTCCAAACATAAAGAGATTTTCTTCCACTTCTTGCCGCTGTTTCTGTATTGATACATCTTCCAGATCATCATAGTCTAATGACATCTGCTTGTCCGAAAAAACTTTTTCAAACCAATTCCACATCTGCGATTCTTTTTCATTACATACATGCAAAAGTACATTTTGAATTACTGTACATATGAAGTTGATTACAATTATACTTATCACGTATGTAGCTATATATTCTTTTCTACAATAATTTATCAGTTCATCCACAATCCTTGCAGAAAACCAAATAGAAATAAAAGGCTGCAGTGAATGTATCGTCTCATATAATGCTTTTTGTTCGGCAAGCCCCGGACAATATTTTTTTAAGATTCCAAATCCCCTTTTGGTTATTTTAATTCGTTCGCCCAAAGACATTCTCTTCATTCTCCTGCCACCTCCTCTTCTCGATAATATTTTGCCTGCAATTCAAACAAGTTATAATATTTTCCCTTCTTTGCAAGAAGCTCCCTATGTGTTCCTTCTTCACAGATAGCTCCATTTTCAATCAAAATAATCCTGTCACAAAAGTTTGCACTTGCAAGTCTATGGGAAATAAACACAGCCGTCTTTCCTTCACTGATTTGATTATATTTCTGATATAACTCACTCTCGGCAATAGGATCAAGAGCTGCCGTTGGCTCATCCAACAGCAATATCGGAGCAGATTTGTATATTGATCTTGCAAGTAAAAGTTTCTGTGTTTCACCTCCTGAGAATTCGATTCCCTCATCATATATTGTTCTTCCATATTGACTCTGTAATTTGTCAGGAAGTTTCTGGATTCGTTCCCACATTCCCGCCAATTCCAAACATTTCTTCACTCGTTCAGAATCTACTTGTGCCGTAGGTGCTTCCGCAACTATTTCTTCTACAGTCACCGGCATGATACTAAATTGCTGAAATACAGTCGAATACATCTGATAAAGTTCTACTCTGTTATACTCTGTAATAGGTTTTCCATTGTAGAGTACCTGCCCATCTGTTGGGTCAATCAAACCACAGATTAATTTTATAAGTGTCGTTTTTCCTGCTCCATTTAAGCCTACTACAGCAAGATGCTCACCCGGACGTATCATAAGACTAAAATTTTCCAACACATATGGTTGATTTTTTTCATATCGAAAGCTTACGTTCTTTAGTTCAATTTCCTTCGGCATCTTTTCTCGATCCGGATGCACTCCATCTTCTTTACGGTAATATTCCGGGAAGTCAAGATATTCTTGAAAACGCTTAATCTTTGTACTTAACTGATTCAGCACCGAAGCCTCGGCAAATATTTCACTTAACCAGGATGAAAAATCATTGACAACTCCAAAATAAAGAACAAAATCTCCCACCAAAATATGACCACTCATAAACATATATATCAAATACAGATAGATAATACCTTCTCTTAATAAACCTAATGCTCCGTCACAAGCTGTTACGCGAAATAGTTTTTTAGTCAATTTGCGATACCACGCCGCAATCCCCTTCATATTATCCTCATAAATATCGGAGAACCACTTTGCCATAGGATAAAGCCGGATATCCTTTGCTGAACGTGCATCGCCGGAGACCGCATTAATATAACTAAGCTGTTGTACATACCCCATTCTTTCTTTGCTATGCTCGTCTGTCCATTTCACAACTCTTTTGTTTAAATAAAAGCTAAATGCAGTGGTTACAACCAAAAACAGTATTACTGCTGCATTTAGTTTAAATAGAACTGCAGAAAACACTGCTATTCCCAAAACACTGGTGCCGAGACTTTGAAGTACATCATACACCTGCGTTAAGGGTGAATGTCCGTTACAACACTGGAAACTTTCCTCTTGCAGCTTGCGAAATGTTCCGTTTTCCTGATTTATGTAGTCTGTAGTTAACCCTTTGGTTGCTACAAGCTTCAAATAACGAACGTTAATACTAAACTTCTCAAAATATAGATATTTTTTAAGAAATTTGCTGACTCCGGTCAACACAGCAATACTCCCCATGAATATCATAATAGTGTCTATCAATCCCCATATATCACTATCTGAAGTCAGCCTTTCAATTACTAACTTTGGCAAAAAAGCAGACAGAATTGGGATTATGGCATTTACAAGTGTCAGTATTATATACAGCACTAATAAGGCAAAGTACCATTCAGACGTTTTCTTAATACAGTACCATATATTTTTCATCATAATGTACCTCCTTCTTCTGCTATTCTATATCTCTTTAACCCTACAACGTAAAATTCGTGCACCAACTGTATCTGTCAGTACACGAATTGCTGTTATTCCATCACTGGGACCAAAAACTCTGAGCTAAATGCTCCATCTTCACTATTATATTTGCACCATCCACCATGTTCTTCTATAATCGCCTCCGCACGATGAAGTCCAAATCCATGCATTCCCTCTTTATTAGATGAAAATAATGTTCCTATTTTCTTTTTTTTCACCCCCGCAGAATTGAGCATGGAAAAATACAACATCTTTCCCTTCATTGAAATATAGATACGAATAAATCGTTCGCCGGAAGAAAGTCTGCAGGATTCAATTGCATTATCTAATAAATTCCCCACCAGAATGCTAAGCTCCACATCTGTGATGGTCAACGAATCCGGTACACTCGCTTTCGCATCAACCGTAATGTTCTCTGCTTTTGCCTGCGCGATTTTAGCTGACAATATCGCATCAAGAGATACATTTCCTGTTTTCAAAAGCGTATCAACATTCATCAGTTGATGATCTAATTCTTCTATATAGGCAATTGCACGTTCTACCTCACCTGCTTCTAATTGCCCCTTTAAGGTCTGGAGATGATGGTGAAAATCATGTTTATATCCTCTCATTTCTGAATGGATACTCCGCACTTCGTTTAGGTGCTGCCTTGCCTGTTCTGTCTGATATTCAGCAAGTTTCAAATATGTTTTCTTTCTCATAAGTACTCCTAATTAATTGCGCTCAATGTATGCCCGATTAATCTGATCATATTTTCCTCTTGCAAGCGGCACTTGCACTGCATTATCCAGTGTAACTCTGTCACGCGAAATACGCATAATGTGCTTTAATGATACAAGGTACGAGCGATGCGTCTGATAAAAATCTTCGCTAAGTTCCTGTGCAAATGTTGAAATATTTGCTTTTATCTTATATTCCTTATCCTTTGTATATATAGTTATATAGTGGGAAAGTGATTCCAAATAAAGGATTTCCTTCTCATATATCTTAACCATTTCACCATTACAATGAATGATGATTGATATTTCTCCTGATTCTATCTTTTGTTTCGCTTTCGAAAGAACTTCTTCCACTTTACCTGCTTTCACAGGTTTAACCAGATAATGGAGTGCATCTACTTCATATCCTTCGCCAATAAACTCAAAATGTGATGTTATAAAAATAATCTCAACATTATCCTGATTCTGTCGTATCTTCTTTGCCAAATCAATTCCGGTCATTCCACTCATTTCTACATCTAATAACAAAATCTGATAATTTTTGCAATCTTCATATTGAAACAGGAAACTTTCAGCAGATGCATATGTTTCTATATTTGTTAGGATATGTTCCTTCTTAGCCCAGTCCTCTACAGCATGTTTCAAATACTCTATTTCATTCTCTTCGTCATCACATATAGCAATATGCAGCACTGATATCACTTCCCTTCACACCAAGAATAAATAATTGTAAAATTCACATTATAGAAGCATGTATTATCAATCTCGTCCATGTCAAGTGTCACATTCACATGATGTTTCGCCTCGCGAAGTTTGGACAATAAACATACCGTCTCAAGTGTCGGAAACTTTTCCAAGGTAACAGTATGCTCATCAGACTGCTCTTTATCCAAAGAAATACCATCAACTCGAACTACTTCCTTGCCATCTCTAAGAATCGGTACCGGAAATTGAAACTTGATATTCCTAATCCAATTACCATCTTATCGCCTTTCTGGAAATATATCAATACGCTCAATAAATGCCTGCATAAACTGTTTCTTTTCAGCATCCGTACATTCTGCATATAATTCATTAAATGCTTTCAAAAAGCCGTATATGCTGTCAGCATCAATCTGATTTTTCTTAAGTTCATATACCTGAGACTTCAAATCTGCGATTGCCTCTTCCACTTCATCTATTTTATCATATTGGGTATCTAATCGTCTCTGTAAATCTGAAATTTTTTTATCGTAATGAATATCTGTAATATCCAGATTATCCATCTGCTGTTCAAGACGTATTTTAATTGTCTCTGCCTGATGGAGATTTGCGTTTAATACAGATAACTGCTTTTCCAGATCAGAAGTATCAACTGTTGCCCCGATTCTGTCTTGAATGGCATCCTTGAATTTTCCTTCCCTAGTCATTGCCGTAATCAATTTTGCAAGCACATCATCAATTTGAGACTGTTCAATGTTACACCGAAAAGTACATTTATGTCCTGTGGCATTTACTGTATTCTTGCAATAGTAGTAATATCTGGTTTTCTTATCTTTCCGCCCTGCTTTTGCAATGTTGCCATTCAATTGTATTGTTAATTCTTGAAAAATGATCTTCTGCTACGTTTCCATTATTCTCACATGAAATCATTGCTTTATTTATTGCATTATCAAAATTTCTCCATTGAACATAATCCAATAATTTCATTAGTTCTCTTGCATACCAATACTCAATGCCATCCGCTTCATGTCGGATATCATCAAATTTTCTTCTGTACAATTCTATTATTCTCTTTTCCATTCAAATTTCCTCCTCTTATGAACATATTGCTGACGCCAGCAATATGTTTTTTACTATTAATTTCTTCAATTACTCTATCACATTCTCCTTTGTGTTCCTCATCTTGTCATAATACGCTTTATACCTGTATATCGTTCTCTCACTGACATTATTCCTTCTTGCAATCTCTATCATAGTCATTCCACTTTCATAACCGACAACAAAATCATTGTAGATTGCCATCCATTTTGCATTATGCTTCTGCCTTCCGCTTAATTTACGATTTTTATAATATTCCAATTCTTCACGCAGCTCGGCATTCTCATTTTCTAATTCTTCAATTCTTTTTAATGCTTCCTCAAGTGTTATAACCTTCTCCAATTCTTTGTCCCTCCGTTTATGTCATTTTCGTTTTGTCTATATTATATATTGCTAATCAGCATTAGTCAATTTGATTTTGTCATGCAGAAAGACTTTTCATATTCATCATGTGAATAAAATACCGCTGATATCTTTTGCAAGCTATGTCTTTCCATAGACTCTCTGCCTGAATATTCCTAATCCACTCGTTTAGATTCCATTTTCGTTTTAAAGCCGGTCCATATTTTAGAATCATGGATGTTATTACATCTGCACATCTTTCAAAGGCAGCATTCTCTTTTGCATCTTCATAATACTTTTTTCTCATTGCTGCTCCCCTTTGCGAACACAATTTGTTTTGGAAACCAATTTGAATTATCTGCTTTGAGCAAATCATAAACATAAATCTTATTCTGTCTTCCCAAGCCCTGGTGTCTTCAGTAAATCAAGCCATGCTCCTCCAGCTCCTTCAACATTTTGTTAACCTTCTTGTTTCCCAAATTCATCAGGTTCATAATTTCTTCGATTGTGAAAATGATATATGTAATTCCATATTCATCACGCCATGCGTCTCCATTGGAGTCTGACAGTCACTTGCAATCCAGAAGTATTCCATATAATACTTTATCTCATGGCAATATAATGGTAATCTATCTGTATCTTTAAAAACGAGGAAGATACTATGCATACCAAACTTACCATCCCATAAAGACTGAAAGATTTGAGAGTCTCAGAAAAAAGAATGTCGTTGCAGGAGTTATCCGATGCCACCGGTATCCCCAGCTCCACGCTTGGCAATTATGAAAAAGACGAAAATATAGATATGTCACTCGGCAATCTTATAACGCTTGCAGATTTTTACAACGTAAGCACAGATTACCTTCTTTGCCGGACAGAATTACGGAAACATAAAAATCAGTCAGTATCTGATCTGCACCTAAATGACGATGCCATACAAATACTGACTGATAAAAAATATAACCCTCGATTATTATCTGAATTACTCACACATGAAAATTTTAAAAAATTTATGACTGACCTGGAAATCTATATTGATGGATTTAACGATAAGGGAATTCAGATAGCGAATGCTTTTCTTGATGTGATGAGATGTAAATTAACAGAGCTTGGTGCCGATTCTACTGATGCATTTGCAAGCGTATTTGATAATTCACACATTGAAGCAGAACAATATTACATGAATATTCTGTCAGCCGACTTAAAGCCGATTGTCTCCGACCTACGAAATACTCATATGAAAGATAGCAATACCGCCAGCGACATCGACTATCAAAGCATGGTCAAAAATATCATTGATGACTTTGCAACTCAAATACCTACTACCGTAAATGACGATACAGAGTCATCTAATGATGCTTATATAAATGGGCTTTTGCTTCTTTTCTGCAAAAATCTGGAGATGAAAGTCACTCAGCTTTCTGTGGAAGAAAAGCAGACATTAAAAGAAATATTCTCCTGTTCTAAACCTGCAAAAGAACATCGGAAGCTAAGGCGGAGAAATCCCTTTGAACAGGTACAGAAGGCTGATAACGCAACACAGGCTCAAATGATTATGTACAGTAAGATGTTCAAAATAAATTTCTCTAAAATGGATCCTTATGAATTTAAGACCCTTACAGATATCCTTCAGAGATATTCAGATGCATTTAAGATGCCAAAAGGCAATGGTAGAGGCAAGAAGAAATGATAAGAAAATAAAGGCACATTATACCTTCTATTGAAGATAAAATGTGCCTTTTCGCTTTAAAAAATATCAATAGATGGATGTAATATAGATAAAATAGGTGGTATATTCATGTACTCACCTTTTATTCTATACGATTTGTCCTTTGACACAATACAGAATTGTGAAAGGGATTCCTCAGCAATCGACTCAACAGTATCTAAAGACAAATCTGTTATATCACAAATCTGTTTTAAAGAAGCATATGAATTATCATTCATAGATGTTAAGTCATATATTGCGAACAGTACCGACAAGACTAATCTATCAGATACACACTTCATTATTCTACTAATCTTCTTAATACTACTTTCATCATAAAGCTTATGGTCATCTGAGAAAAAAACACTTCCTTGCTTCATTGTTGCAACAATATCAGGCTGTGTAATACTTGAAAATCCCCATTCACTGTCTATTGCATGCTCTATAGTCTCATCCATTTCAAACTTTGGATATCCTGATTCAGTTTTTTGAGATTCCATCACAAGTACAATTGCATGTAAGGCTTTTGCAATCTTCATAATCTGAGCCATTTCCGTTCCTGATTCAGCACATTCTATTTTGTTCTTTAAAATTATTAGTATATCATCATCATTCTTTGCAGCAGTTCTACCCATGAGTTCATCAACTGAAACATTAAAGTACTCGGCAATTTCAGGTAGCAACTGAATATCCGGCAAACACTGTCCTGATTCCCATTTGCTTACGGCCTGATTCGTAATACCTAACTTTTGAGCTAGCTGCTCCTGTGTAATTCCTCTGTTTTTTCGCAAAAACAATATTTGTTCACCAATATTCATATTATTTCTCAATCCCTTTCAATTCGATTTTTTCAACCGGTTGATGTAGCTAATTATAATTCGTCGAAAGATTGTAAACAATAACGCATTGGTTTACTACTTTCTCACATCGTCCAACCAATAGTTGGATGATGATACTTACCTCTAATTCTCAACAATCACTTTTCCCAAAAAGTCAGGTAAATCCATGTATTTAATCGTTTTCACATGAAATTGAAAAAGGTTCATTAATTTTTGTATTTTTATAAAATAATTTACGGCAGTCTGATATACGGACTGCAGTTGTATCAAAAGCATCAATTTAAACGCTCATAATCACGATAGCCTCGGCGATAAGCTTGTTTCTTTTCATCTCCCACATAGCAACGTATATTGGTGTCTACAATATCATGAAACCAAACTGCATCTTGTATCAGATGACAATAATAGCCTAATACAAAATCATTTGTTAGTATCTGTTCCTGATATCTTTCAGCAAAATGTTTCCAATGAATACCTTTTCTAGTGCCCTCTTGAGAAAAACTCAAAAAATGTGCAATATCGTAGGAACCATCTTCGTGTGATGAGGCATCCGGTCCAAGAGAAGATCCAATTAAAAAATGGTTCTTATTATTTACATCTATTCGATTCAATAATGAATTAGCTATTACATAATGAATAATCGCTGATGCCACTTTATACTCCCCCTAAATTACCCCAAAATGCTTAAATGCCTTCATAATAGCCTCTTCCTTTTCAGGCGTTACCTGAGGCTGTTTTGCATCTTCCGACTTTGGCAAATTATGATTCTCTCCAGTCTCAATACCACACTTTTTCTTTACTTGTGCTATATAAAGCGAGGACACTTTTAGCCCAAACTCATTAAAAATATATTCCTTCACCTGAGCATATGTAGCTTTGCCCCTAAGTTCAGTCAAATCCATATCCTCCAAAGAGAAATCTACCCTTACTTTTCTGAAATTATCCTTGTCGACCACGCCCTTGGAAAGAAGGACAACCGTCTCCACATGCCCCGTCATCGGAAACATATCACATCCGATACATTTTTTAACCTCATATCCATTTCCACACAGATACTTTAAATCCCTTGCAAGTGTCGCACTGTCACAGGACACATACACGATTTTCTCCGGTTCCATCTGAATCATTGTGGCTAGAAGAGTCTCATCGCAGCCCTTGCGCGGCGGGTCAACAACTATGACATCCGCGGTTAGCTTCCTGCCGATTCGCGCGCTCTCCTTCGCATAAAAATCAGGCAGAACCTCCTCTGCCTTTCCTACGAAAAATTCTGCATTGTCTATGTTATTTAGGATAGCGTTCTGTTTTGCATCCTCAATTGCCTGCGGAACAATCTCAACACCGTAGACCTTTTTTGCCTGTCTGGCAAGGAAAAGTGATATTGTTCCTATTCCGCAGTACAGATCCCACACAACCTCATTTCCGGTAAGTCCTGCATAGTCCAGCGCAGTCTGATAGAGCTTTCTTGTCTGAACGGGGTTCACCTGATAGAATGAGAGCGGTGATATGTGATACTTGACTTCACCGATGTAATCCTCAATATAAGGATTTCCCCACAGTGTTTTACATTCATTCCCAAGAATGACATTGGTGTTCTTTGTGTTAATGTTCAGCATAATGCTGCTTATATGCCAGCTCCCCTTCATAAGCTCACTGCCTTTAAGCTGTGAAAAATCAAGCGCAAGCAGCTTATCAACCAGCCCGGCAGCGCACGCAAGCTTATTCTTGTTGATGACAAGACACACCATAATCTCTCCTGTGGTATAACCACAGCGAATCAGAATATGCCTTATCACACCTGAATGTGCCGCCTCATTGTACGGTCTTATGTTATTTTCTGTCATAAATTCACGTACCGCACCTACAATAGGCTCATTGATTGGTGCACCGATAAAGCAGGTCGGTGTCTCTATTATGGAATGGGTACGTCCTGCGTAGAAACCGATTCTAATATTTCCGTCCTTGTCCTCTCCCACAGGGAACTGTGCCTTATTTCTGTAGAAGAACGGCTCGTCCATCCCGATAACAGGCTGCACATTCACATCTGTAAGTCCGCCTATTCTTCTTATATTTTTCTCTATCACTGTGCGCTTAAAATTAAGCTGCTCATCATAGGAGAGCTCCTGAAGATTACAGCCTCCGCACTGTCTTGCAATAGGACATCTGGCGGTGACACGATATGGTGAAGGTGTTATCACCTCCATCAGCCTTGCATAGCCGTAGGTCTTATTCGCCTTGATTATCTTAACACGCACCTCGTCCCCGATAACCGTATCCTTAACAAAAAGGGCGTAGCCATCTAATCTGCCTACGCCTTCTCCTTCAAGGGACATATCTTCTATTTTTATGATACATTCCTGATTTTTTTCCATTTTAATCTCCATTTCACTGCCGGACAATGCATAAAACAATTAAGAGTAAAAACATATTTTCCCATAATTTGTTCAATTCTTACTTCAAAATTTATCCCGGCTTGTTTCTATTATAAATATATTTCAATGATGTTGGGGTCAAAACATGTGCTATAAACTTAGCATGTATAACGTATTATATTTATGCATATCACGACTTTTGGAAGAAGCTTAGATGTTCTTAGAACATCTTGCTTCGTACAACGGAGCTGATATGCATAAATATAATACGTTATACACTCGTAAATTAAGTTGGCATGTTTTGACCCCAACATCATTTCAATCACAGAATCAGCACTGGCATAAAATCATACCTCTTTCTTTTCCGGCTTCTCCGGCAAATTCTTAGCGGCTGCCTGCTATACTCCTGCTAATCATACCAGCGTCTTTCTCACATTTGTATCAAGCATCTTCTGGAAGCCCAACCACTCGCCGGTCTGTGCCTGCGGTGTTGATAGCAATTCCTTAAGTGTCTCCATCTTTGCATCCATATTGTCCGCAAAATTCAGTGCAAATGCTTCCATAATAGCAGGCTTCTTCGGTGAGCCGTATTCATATTCTCCGTGATGTGACACAATCAGGTGCTTAAGCTCTGCCTCAAGCTTCGCAGGAAAGCCTTCTATCTTATCAGCACTCTTTCCTATCATCTCAACACCTATTATAATATGACCTAAGAGTTGTCCGTCATCGGTATAATCATTAGAAGGGAAATCCGAAAGCTCCTTGAGCTTACCTATATCGTGAAGCATAGCTCCTGTTATCAGCAAATCGCGGTTAAGCATAGGATACCTGTCTGCAAAACAGTCACATAAATTAGTAACGCCAAGTGTATGCTCTAACAGACCTCCTACGAATCCATGGTGAACCGACTTTGCTGCCGAATGTAACTTGAAATTCTTTATAAGCTCCGTGTCATCCACAAAAAAGCTGTCTAACAGTCTGCGAAGATATGTATTTCCAACCTTGTTCTTGAGTGTCATAAGCTCTGCATACATTTCCTCTATATCCCGCGAGCTGACAGGGAGAAAATCCTTCATGTCGAACTCACCCTCGGCACACTTGCGCACACGCTTAATGCTCATCTGCATCGCACCGTTGAAAACAGTAATTTCTCCCTGAACCTCGACAAAATCAAGTGCCTCGAACTCCTCTATTCCCATGGAATTAGGCTCCCATATCTTAGCGTCAAGGGTTCCTGTTCTGTCCTGCAAAAGAACATTCTCATAAGGCTTTCCGTTCTTGGTTGTGGCGGCATTCTTCTGCTTACACATATATATGCTTGTAACTCTTTCGCCTTCGTGAAGGCTGTCAATATATCTCATATAATCCTCATTTCTAAGCGACCTGTCACAAAAATCCATGATAAATCCGAACTGTAAATTTATCCTCTTCTATTTATTATGATACCTCTTTCACGCTTACATTCTCATGGACACAATCGCATCAATTATAAATTCTTCAGATATGGGTTACTCCGAACCCAATACCAGCGTTATTTCAATATTACGGTAGCCATCCTTACCCGGTCTGCTTATATATACAGTTACCTCCGTACCCGCATCTGTCATAAACAGAATATTCTGAAGCGCCCTTGAAGTCATAACACTCTCTTTTCCGATATAAGTTATGATATCACCACTCTGAATACCTGCGTAAAAAGCAGGCGAGTCTCTCTCAACAAGGTTAACATATACTCCATCCGGCATACCATATACATCCTTCATGACTGAAGTCACGGTCTGTGGGATGACACCCATATACGGCGTTACTTTACCATTAATCAGCCTTTCAATCAAGCGTTTTAACTCAGAAATACCATAAGAATTGATAATTTCCCCGGAAATTGCTTCATTATGGTATGGAATTATACCCACAATCTCTCCCTTTGTGTTAACTATAATTCCACTGTCAGCATCTCCCGATAAAATATCCGTGCTTATCACCCGATAGCTGCAATCAGTGTCAACCACACTCTTTTTGACGGATGTAGCTGTTGTGTACACCACCATATCGCTCTGCCCGTATATATTACCTATTGCCATAACCTTGTCACCCTGCTGCACCACATAGGAATTGCCAAGTACCGCCGTCTTAACATTCTCAGGCACCTTACCGCCAAATACACTCTTGTCTACAGCTACTATAGCCTGATTGGTTGTCATATCGCCTGTAATATATGTTCCCTGCGCAACTGTTCCATCATTAAATATAACTGAAAGATATTTTTCTTCCACGAATTCCTTGATTGTCAAAATATAAAAGTATTCATCGTCATCCGCTGCAATGAAGCCCATTATCCCGGTGTCTGAGATATAATCCCAGTTAACCCCGTCATACGAAACCTCTACCGACACTATTGACTTATTTACATCATTTATAACTGTCCTCAAGCCGCTATATAACGAATCCAATTCGGACATTCCCGGTTTATACATGGTAAATGCATGATCTATCCTATCATCGACCAATGACTCAAGCTCTTCCCGGTCAATCACATGATTATCTGCATTTTCCGCTGTATTCTCTGTGGCATTACCTCCATTTTCCCCGGATATACCTTCACTGCCACTCTCGCCTGTGTTGTAATTGCTCTCATTCTGTACAGCGGCACTGCTCTCAGGTTCCCCTGTTTCGGTGTCAGAATATGCCCATGAATCATCTGCGGGCTCCTCCGTCTGACTGTCCGTTGGTATTACCGTTCCCTGCCTCGTTGTGGGTTCTGCATCCCCTACGAACTTTTTGGCAGTAGGATAGACTACCGACAGCACCAGACCCGCAACAACTCCAAAAAGCACAGCCGAGCCAACAACCTTTGCCATATGCTTCACTGCTCTTTTAATTCTACTTCCGGGCTTTCTTACTATTTTCTCTGTATACAGACTGTATTCCTGTTCTTCCTGCTTATCATTTTGCTGTCCCGGCATATTGTGATTATTATCCATTGCGATTCTAAGCCTCCGGATTATCTTTTATATGTCCTGCAATACCTTTTTACATTATTCGCAGCTGTTAAGCACCTTGCGGATTCACATAAATGGTTGGTACGCTCCGAACAACTGTTATTTTTTATTATATAATAAAAATATGAATTTTTTATGACATACTTGTTAAAAGAATTAACCCTCCACACTGGAGGCTGCTTTAGAAGAAAAGCATACAAGGATGTATACTTTTCTTCAGTGGCGAACGCAGAAAACCTTTATCAGAGCTCTTAGAACATCCTGCTTCGGACAACGGAGCTGACATGTATAAATATAATACGTTATACACTCATAAATCAGACCGGCATGTTCTGACACCCGAATCATGTTATACAACAGATAAAAAATGACAATGCGATTGAGGGCACCATCGGTGCCTTCTTTATTTTTTTCAGCTGTCTTCCCATCAGCTTTTCCTTTAGATTATATACAGCCATATACACTCCGAAAGATACACAGAAAGTTACAAGAGAGCCATAAACCAGTTTGCATGAATAGCTGATAATGCTGCCTTCCCCACATGCCGCTGCAATTATAAGCATTATGAATAATTCCATATCTCCCTGTGCATACGCTCTCATAATTCTGAGCACAATAACAGCAGCCAGACACAGGAACAATTCTCTGTAATCCATATATAAAAAGCCATGCTTCACAAATAAAAGAACTGTCTCTGCAATAATAGCAATTCTTACCGGCAGCACATACACTTCCATTGACTTTATATCCGTATAACAGTGAAATACCAGCATATACCACAGAATAATATTATTCCAGCCGCACACAAAACCTCCAATTACCGCGATGACAATACATATATATGCTGTCAAATCCAATCCGCTCAGCCGCACAAGCCAGCTCTTTAAAACATCTTTTAAAGACATAGGCTACTCCTCTGTATATTTATTTTTTTCACGCTCATACATACATCTTCCTACCCTGAGTGTTCCCTTCTCCAGTGCAATATTAAATTCCTGCTCTTTTTCTTCCGGAATAATAATATTAATCACCATCGCGGCGCTGTCATTCCCGGAGGCTGCGTTTACCTGCACTCCTGCAGCCGTAAACACTCTTGTCACATATGCATAGTCACAGATTTTCTCTGCCGTCACCTTGCCGACACCATTATTATTTGTCTCAGTAACCGACCATATATTTATTCTGTCGCCTTCCCTGAGTATGCCTCCGACAACCTGTGAAAGATTATTGGCATTCATGGCAACCTCTATAGGTGACTCAATACCTGCCGCTCTCCTGTCCTGTGCGGAAACCGCCCTGTCTGTCATCACCTCGTTCTTTACAATATCCTGTACCGTCATCATTCCGACAAGCTGAGAAATATCAGTTATACAGTTATCCGGAAGCCAGTCACTTTTTCTCTCCTTAGCCGCAAACAAAATACCTGAGTTATCAGCCGTAATCACTGTATTCCTGCCAATATCAGTCTGTGCCACATAGACTGTTGTATAATCATCGGAACTAAGAACCGTCCTCTCAATAAACAACAGCAGTGCATACAATGTGAGCGTCACAACGAAACTGTAGACCAGAACCTTAACATCCGGCGTTCTCATCCTGCTTTCCTTTATCCGCTGTTCCCGCGGTATTCTCACATTTTTCACCCTTTTACCCATCATTTATGCCGATTTATCTCCTTATCTTTTTTGATATTCAATCCGTCACCGCCACCAGCCGCGTCATGCAGTATTCCCCCAGCTTATCAAGCCCGAACGAAATCTGTGCATATATCGATGTCTGCTCAATCTTTATCATTCCATCGTTAGCTACCACATACACAGCGACATTATCCGGATATCTAAGTGTATATGGCTGTCCGTTTTTTATCCCGCATTCGGTCACATGCCACCCGCCTTCACCGGACAGATAGTTATATACCCTGTAAGAAATTATATCTACCTTGTTTTCCATCCCCTGCCCCTTGGTTATGCACATATTTTCATCAAGCCCGAGGTTGCATCTCAGGCAGTCCATAAAACGAATATAAGAATTTATAAATGCACTGTCCCATACCTCCGGCTCCGCTCCATCCGAAATGACAAGATTTCCTGATACTGCATACTCATTGAGGTTTATTATCGCTGCTGCCAGCAAAGAGTACGTAAGATTGCTGTCAATCTGTTCGTAATTGTACTCCAGACTTTCCCTTCTGAATGAATAGCTTAGAAACCAGCACATGAACACAACAATCACCATTGCTAAAGGCATAAGTGCTGCCGAAGCTTCCTCAGTCCTGTATATTTTTTGCCGTGGACTTCTGATATATTCTAAAATTCTCTTCTCCTCCTCTTACAAATACAAAATTCCGTCCTACCTCTGCAATCGAATTCATCCTCAATATGCCTGTCACGGACAGGACAATCTCCTGCCCGTAGCCGGCCATACTCATAGTTGTACCCGCATAGGAAATATTTGAAACACCCATGTCGGAAAGCTCCTTTGTAAGCCTGTCACATTTTTCAGGTGTCAAGTACCCGTATGTCTCCATATATAGAATGTATTTTCTCTCAATTCTCGATTTATTTATTGCCATATTCACTCTCGCATACATATCAAGCCCTAAATACATCACCATAACCAGAAACAACATTCCCAACATGCATGAGAGCATATTCCCTACGCCGCTTTTCTTTTTTTTCCATGCACTTTTCATAAATTTTATGAAAACATCGTGGATGCCGTGGTTGTCATGGTTGTCCATATCTCCTGAATAAACCTGAGTCCTCCCGACTTGAACAAAGCAGCCATAGCAACCACAACAATCATGACAAGCACCTCTCCGATAACGGCGCTTCCCTCTTTTTTCATGTGGCATGCCTTCTTCACCTTTTGCACACAGCACCCCAGCTTATCCATAAGCTTTACACATACAGCATTTCCTGCAAAATAATTATTCATATTTTCATTCTCCTCCATTTATAAATATTCATATTTTAAACATTCTTACCGACTCTAATAACCCCTTCGCACTCGCGTATACAAGCACTCCCATCATACATATAAATATTGCAAACAGACATACATCGCCCATTCTCCTCGTTCTCTCCTGCTCATATCTGTTGCTGCTCTCCATCAGTGTCTGCAGATACCTTCTTATATCATCGAGCATTGCCGTTGAGGCATCATTTTTGATAAGCTGTTTTATCGTTGCAACCAGATTATCTATATTTTCGTTATCGAATTTTCCGCCAAACACCTCTATGGACACAAGCAGGTCATTAGATGACATGATATCCCCTGTGAGCGTTATGAGCGCTGCCTTGAGCCTTGGATGAGCCGCCACCCTGTAGGCGTCAATCAGGGTTCTTGTTATGTATTCCCCGGCATCCGTCTGTAAATAAACGACATCATATACATCCATTATGCTCGGCAGCATTTTCTCATTGTCCCTGTGATTTCTTATCCGCGCATGTATATCCGGATAGAAAAATGCCGGCACAGCAAAAACAAATGCAGCTACAATACCGAACATCACACCTGCGGCGAACCCCGCAATCACACAGAACATCTTCCCGCTAAGGTATACAAGCGGAGTGATTTTTCCTCGCGAATAATATGTAACTCCCCATGCGTCAAGCCGCCGCTGTATATATTCGTATGAAAAAGGGCTGTCTTTATCTGCATTTATCATCGCCGATGACAACCTGTCATACAGTCTGCGCCCTGCCATGACATACCTATCTACAATCGCATGCGCCGCGAACTTGTACATCAATAGAAAAAATAACCCCAGCGCCACTGCCATGAGTACAGTCCGGATATATGCTGTATTCCCAATCAAAAAAGTCATCTGCTCCTTCTGCCTCCCCCTTTTGCCAGTATAAAATATGCTGTCATAAACAGTGTTCCCAGCATCATGGCTATGAGGCAGCACCCGATTGCACTTCTTGAAAACATAAGCAGCATACCTTTAAGGCTCATCCCTGACATAGTCCGCGCCATTATCTCAAGACACACTATGGCACATAGGAAAATCACGATAAGCCTTATCCGCGCCTCACGGTATATTTCCTCCAATTTTTTTGTATTATCCAGCTGCTCTGTTAAAAGACTTCTGCACTGCATGGTTATTTCGCGATAATTTGCATTATTTCTCGATGAAATTTCCAGATTACGTATCAGTGTCTTAAAAAATGCATGCTCAATCCTGCTTTCAAGCTGTCCAAGTGCCACGGCTCCCTGCAGCCCGCTCTTTACCATTGTGACGGTATGCCACAGCTCATCATGAATTGGCCCTGCTGTCATTGCAGCAGCCTTTTCAAGTATGTATATGATATCATCCGACTCCGCCGCACAGCTCTCAATAGAATTTACCAGAGTCAAAAGCTGCTCTTCCTCCCTGCGATAGCGGTAATTGCGAAGCAGTGAGAAGAATATCTCACCAGCAACCCATGGAACCGCCGCTGCCGGAATGCCGTAATATATATTTCCCGATATAAAACCTGTCAGCACGTATGCAGCTACGGATAACGTCAGCATGATAAGCATATACAGCTCAGGTGTAAGTCCTGGCAGAATACTGCCCACACCACTGTACTCAATATTATCCGAAATATGGGCAATCGGTCCTCTCCTGCCCATATTCCCGTATAGTGCCGCAAGCTTCCTTCCAACCTCCTCGCGGCACCCGGACAGGCTGTTTACCCTGTCATACAGCTCGTTTACCGTAAGCTTTATGGAATTAGTTTTTTGCACATACAGCATAGCCCGGTACGATAACAGCAAAAGCACTGCAAAAAGCAGAATATGAGCGCCCGAAAAGCAATACCAAATCACCTTTGAAGCATCCGTAGACTATCCCTCCCTCGCATATATTGTAGTAAATTCCATCTCCTTTTTCTCATCAGACCACTCCATCCCCGTAATTGTATCAATTTTATATTTTTTCAGAAAAATACAGTTTTTGAGGGAGCGCAGCATGAACAGAATCTCCTCCGATGAGTGGGAGCTGCTTCGTTTGACATAGTCCACAAGCCTGAAATAAGCATCCTTTGGTGAATTGGCATGGATGGAGGCATAGCATATTGCGCCCGTATGGACTGCATAGAGAAAGTCCTTCGCCTCCCCGCCCTTTATCTCGCCTATCATATAGACATCAGAATCTACAAGAAGACCGTTTCTTGCAATATCCTCAAGTGAGTAATTTATCTTTCCATCTCCTCTGTTTTCCACGATATGATAAGAAAAGAACTCTCGCGGTCTCATCGAAAACAGCTCCTCCGCCTCCTGCACGCAGAAGATCGAATACCGCTCCGGTATAGCCTCAAGCATGGCATTCATTAGTGTTGTCTTGCCCGCCGAACCTGCACCGCACAGCAGGAATGATTCCCCTGCCGCAATCTTTTCGGTGAGCATTACGGCAAGCTCTGCCGGCAGCATTCCCTCCTCAACCAGCCGTGGGAAAAGCTTCTTTCTCCTGGCATGCTTTCTTATATGAAGCATGGGAGCCGCCCCCGACAGCACGAACCTTGTTGAAAGATTGAACCTCAGTATCCAGTCCTTCTGGCTCTTATCGGTAAATATGCTTATCGCATTATTATTTCCCATGTTCACCTTATTTTTCAGGGCAACTCTCTCTATGAAGCGCTCATAATCCTCACTGCTGTCGAACTTCACTCCCGAAAGCACCCTCACCCCGCGCCGCTTCACATATACATGCCCTGCGTCGATTATCCTTATGTCCGATATGTCCGGATCTGCGATAAGTCCGTCTATGATATAGTAGCTCCACACAAACCTTGAAAACTGCTCATATATATGTTCAAGCTGCATCGGTGTGACCTTATAGGTATTCTTTATATACTGCTTAACCTCCTCCGCAAAGGTCTCCCTGCTTATCTCACCCCTTTCACACATATTAAATCTTGCAACATTAAAACCTGAGGTAACGTGATCCACAACCATCTTCACAATCTCACTCTCTGTAAGACCCGCCGTGGAAGCTCCAACTCTGTTACCTGACAGCACACCTTCAGGTGCCGAAAAAATCATGTATACCTCCTCTCACAATCATACAAATGGGTAACTACCTGATTACCGGTAAAAAGAAAAATTTCATGAAATGTATTTAAGAAAAGCTTGATATCAGCTTCGATACTCATTATATTTATAGCGGAACGCAAAGTCAAGTATCTTTTGCGAAAATAGTTTGCAGTTTTACATATTTTAAGCTAGAATGTAAGTAATACATACATTGAGGGAGTTAATATTAGTTATGAATGAAAAAGCATTAAGGATTCTTGAATATACCAAGATTATAGATATGCTGTCGGAACAGGCAGCCTCCGATATGGGAAAAGAGCTGTGCCGTAAGCTCACACCTATGACGGATATAGAAGCGATACGAAAAGCACAGAGGGAAACCTCTGATGCACTTTTCAGAATAGTTAAAAAAGGCGGTGTGTCCTTTTCGGGTCTTAAGGATGTCGGCATGTCCCTTAAGCGGCTTGAAATAGGTGCAAGCCTCGGCATGAGTGAGCTGCTTGCGCTCTCATCGATGCTAAGTACAGCCAATCGTGTAAAAACATACGGCAGACGCGAGACTGATGATGACTCCCGTGACTGCCTTGATACAATGTTCGAGGCAATCGAACCGCTCACATCACTCAACCGCGAAATTAACCGCTGTATAATTTCAGACGAAGAGATGGCGGACGATGCCAGTGCAAAGCTTAAGGATATCAGAAGGCATATCCGCATTGCCAATGACAAGATCCACTCAGAGCTTAACTCCATGGTAGGTGGTCAGCGCACCTACTTACAGGACGCTGTTGTAACAACAAGAGCCGGACGATACTGTATCCCTGTGAAGGCAGAATACCGCTCCCAGGTTCCGGGCATGATCCATGACCAGTCATCCTCAGGCTCAACGCTCTTTATAGAGCCTATGGCGGTTGTAAAGCTCAACAATGAGCTTCGTGAGCTTGAGCTTAAGGAGCTTGAAGAGATCAATGTAATACTTGCCAGCTTAAGCGAACAGGCAGCCCAGTACATTGACAGTCTGCATGCAGATCTTAAGGTCTTAACCCAGCTTGATTTTATTTTTGCGCGCGCCAATCTCTCAAAACGGTACAATGGCAGCGAACCTGTAATGAATGAGAACGGCTACATCAATATTAAAAAAGGACGTCATCCTCTTATTGAAGCAAAAAAGGTTGTTCCTATAGACGTGTATCTCGGTAAGGATTTCAACCTTCTTGTCATCACCGGTCCTAATACCGGTGGTAAGACCGTCACACTGAAAACCATAGGACTTTTTACGCTCATGGGACAGGCGGGGCTTCACATTCCGGCATTCGACGGTTCGGAGTTATCCGTATTTAATGAAGTATTTGCCGACATAGGCGATGAGCAGAGCATTGAGCAGAGCCTCTCCACCTTCTCATCACACATGACACATATCGTTGACATTTTAGGCAGGGCAGACTACAGAAGTCTTGTCCTTTTTGATGAGCTCTGCGCCGGAACAGACCCGACAGAGGGTGCAGCACTTGCCATATCAATTTTACAGGACTTACACAAACGCAAGGTCACATGTGCCGCCACAACCCACTACAGTGAGATTAAGGTGTATGCACTCTCAACTCCTGGTGTGGTAAATGCCTGCTGTGAATTTGATGTAAATACGCTCTCCCCTACCTACAGATTGTTAGTCGGTATTCCGGGAAAGAGTAATGCATTCGCCATTTCAGGCAAGCTTGGACTCCCTTCCTATATCATCGAAAATGCGAAATCACAGATTGGAGCCAACGACAAGGCATTTGAAGACCTTTTAGCAAATCTTGAGGAAAGCCGTGTCACTATCGAACATGAGCGCGAGGAAATATCCTCCTACAAAGCTGAGGTTGCCAACCTTAAGCAGGCACTTGAGGCTAAGCAGGAGCGTCTTGATGAGCGCTCCGATAAGATAATACGCCGTGCAAACGAGGAAGCCGCCGATATTCTTAGGGATGCCAAGGAATACGCCGATGAGGTTATACGTAAATTCAACAAATATGAGCGCCGGGGAGTGTCCGCAGCCGAGATGGAAAAAGACAGAAAAGCTGCTCGTGAGAAATTAGATTCCGTATCAGGAAAGCTTGCCATTAAAAATACCCCTAAGACATCCGGAAAGAATTATTCCGCAAAAGATTTCCACATAGGTGACCGTGTGAAGGTTTTAAGCATGAACCTTGAGGGAACCGTCCACACTCTGCCTGATTCCAAGGGCAACTTGAGTGTAACAATGGGAATATTAAACTCACAGGTCAATATAAAGGATCTTCTTATTCTTGAGGACAATAACAAGATTTCTGCCAAAAAGGGAATGGGCGGTTCAGGAGCACTCAAGGCCTCCAAGACCTTCTCACTCTCAAGCGAAATCAACCTTATAGGAATGACCGTTGACGAGGCGATAGCACATCTGGACAAATACCTGGATGACGCATATCTGTCACATATCCCTTCTGTGCGAATCGTTCACGGCAAGGGTTCAGGTGCTCTCAGAAATGCTGTCCAGAACCATTTAAAACGCCAGAAATATATAAAATCATACCGGCTTGGAACCTTCGGCGAGGGTGATGCCGGTGTCACCATAGCAGAGTTCAAATAGGTGTTCTTCAGCTCATAACAGGAGGTGCCTCCATGGCAAAACAAAAAATACTTATCGTTGACGATGATAACAATATAGCAGAGCTCATATCACTGTACCTTATGAAGGAATGCTTCGACACCATGATAGTTGAGGACGGCGAGAAGGCTCTTGAACAGTTCGGACAATTCCAGCCCAACCTTATTCTTCTTGACCTTATGCTTCCGGGAATAGACGGCTATCAGGTATGCCGTGAGATAAGGCGTACCTCCAATGTGCCTATAATCATGCTTTCCGCTAAAGGTGAGGTCTTTGATAAGGTGCTCGGACTCGAGCTTGGTGCTGACGATTATATTATAAAACCATTTGACTCAAAGGAGCTTGTCGCAAGAGTGAAAGCGGTGTTAAGACGTACACAGACCCAGGCGGCATCACTTGCGGCTGCACTGCCATCCGAAAATCTCGGTGAGTATGTCGAATACCCTGACCTGCTCATCAACCTCACAAACTATTCAGTGATATACAAGGGGCAGAACGTGGATATGCCGCCTAAAGAACTTGAGCTTCTATACTTTCTCGCCTCATCGCCTAATCAGGTGTTCACGAGAGAACAGCTCTTAGACCATATATGGGGCTATGAATATGTCGGAGATACGCGTACGGTCGACGTACATATAAAGCGCATCCGCGAAAAAATACACGATAACGAATACTGGAGTATCAGCACGGTCTGGAGCATAGGCTACAAGTTCGGGGTCAAAAGAGCATGAGAAGAAAAATGTTTGTAAGGCTGCTAATCGAATATCTCATTTTTGCTGTGGTAAGCTTTCTTACCATATCAATATGTATTCCGCAAATGGTATATAACCACACTGTAAAAAGTGAGTCTGCAGCCATGTACCGTCAGGCGACCTACATTGCCTCCTCATACGGCAGCAGCATCATCAATGGCGATGCCTCTGCCGTACAGTCTGCCACTGCACAGCTCTCCGGTATTGACCGCTATCTGCAATGCGAGATAATGATTGTAGAAAAAAACGGGCAAATTGTTGCCGACACCTACGGAAGAACAGGAACGATAGAAGGCTTCGACCCTTCCGTAAGCGGAAATAAATATTATTTCACAGGTGATTTCTTCGGAGCCTTCGACCATGACACACTGACAGTAATAGCACCAATCAATTCACAGTACACGCTTCGCGGTTATGTGCTTATCCACAAGGCTATTGAGCAGCTTGCTTCCGATGGCAACACCATATTCAACTACAATTATATCACTATGATTATAATTCTGGTATACTCGGCTGTCTTTATACTGCTGTACCTGTTCAGGATATATCTTCCAATCAAGAGGCTGACTAAGCTTACTCACGGCTACGCTGAGGGCGATATGTCGGAGCGCGCTGAATTTAACCGCGTGGATGAGCTTGGACAGCTTGCCAATTCGCTTGACTTCATGGCAGGTGAAATTGAAAAGCTTAATGACTACCAGAATAAGTTCATAGCCAACGTCTCCCATGACTTCCGCTCCCCACTCACCTCGATAAAGGGCTATCTTGAGGCGATGCTGGACGGAACCATTTCGCCGGAGATGTATGAAAAATATCTCAACATTGTGCTTTTTGAAACAGAACGTCTTAATAAGCTTACCATAAGTCTTCTTACGCTGAACAATATGAGTCAGGGAATGATGCTTGATATAAGCAGTTTTGACATAAACGAGATAATCCGCAAAACGATTCTCACATTTGAAGGTGTGTGTGCACAGAAAAAAATAAAGTTTAACCTCACCTTCTCCGACAAGAACACCTATGTGGATGCCGACTACGGCAAAATACAGCAGGTAATATATAACCTCATTGACAATGCTATTAAATTCAGCAACAATAATTCCTTTATCAACATTTCAACCTACGAAAAAGGCGGGAAGATTTTTATATCCGTAAAAGATTTCGGTATTGGTATTCCTAAAGATAATATAGAAAAAATATGGGACCGCTTCTATAAATCTGATTTGTCCAGAGGCAAAGATAAAAAAGGGACGGGGCTTGGTTTATCTATAGTTAAAGAAATAGTTAACGCTCATAAAACTACAATAGATGTAATAAGTACAGAGGGAACAGGAACCGAATTTATCTTTTCTCTCCCAAAAACAAAAGTCGAGGATTAAGATTATGTGCGCCTGTCAGACAGACAGGTGCATATTATTCATCACTCCCCGGCTTTAAATATTTTACCCAATTCCCAAAAAAATCATAATTTCTATCTAAACACCGCTAATTCCAGTCAAACGTCCTCGGTTTTCCTTCAAGTCTCATCCCCTCAAAATTATTCTGTCTCAAAGCCTCGTAAAGAACGATTGCAACAGAATTAGACAGATTGAGAGAACGCGTATCCCCTATCATCGGAATCCGGATTGAAGTCTCGGGATACTTCTTAAGGATTGACTCTGGAATTCCGGCACTCTCTTTTCCGAACATAATATATGCATTCTCATCATAATGCACATGCGTATATACATTCTTCGCCTTGGTTGTCGCCATGTACAGTCTTGCACCGGGATTCTTCTCCATAAAATCGTCAAAGTCATCATACACTGTCACATCAAGGTCAGGCCAATAATCAAGCCCTGCCCTCTTTAACATTTTATCATTTATCTGAAATCCCAATGGTCCGATAAGGTGCAGCCTGCTTCCCGTGGCGACACAGGTTCTTCCAATATTTCCTGTATTCGCGGGCATTTCCGGCTCATGAAGAACAATATTCATCATATTACTAATCCTCTTTCTTAATTGAAATATCAAGCTCTATCGTCCTGTCAGAGTCATAGCTCAACGGAACGCATATATTTTTGGCATGGGAGCTTGAGAGCTTGAAACTTCCCTGTATGATGCTTGGCGGTGTTATATCGACGATAATGCCCTTGGTCGACAAAACGGTTGCCGCATTTCCGAATATCATATTTCCCAGCTCGCTTAAGGCACTGAGTGATATTTCATCAAGCTTTTCTATCGTCATAAAACACATTCTGGAGGCAATATCACATGCAACCTCCTTAGGCATTGCAAGCAGTACAAGTCCACGCAGCTGACCTGTTATTCCTATATTAACCACTACCGTCTCATTTTCAAACTCTGTCTGTTTTACATAAGGTCGTCCTATGCTTAGATTCATCTGGCACACATCCTTCATGACCTGAGCTGCCGCCTTAAGGAATACATTTATATATTCAACATTTATATCTGCCATATCCATCCTCCTTTAAGGTTTATCCAGATAACGCACTTCATCCCCGTTTATGATTTTCTTATCATTATCCGCTGTAAGACTGCCTATTACAGCAGCAGGAATATCTGCCGCACTGAATGCCTCAAGTATTTTTTCAGATTGTGGTGTGATCACAAGCATACATCCTGCCGACGCTGCCTCGTAAGGATTGATTCCCATTATCTCACAGAATTCAATCGTCTCCTGCCTCACAGGTATCGCTCTAAGGTCAATATTAAGCCCGCACCTGCTTCCCACAGAAAGCTCCCACAGTGCCGCAAATATGCCCTTCTGTGCCACATCATGCATTGCTGCTGCTCCATTCTCTATCGCAATTCTTGAAGCCGGTATGGTGCATGCATGTCCGGCAATATTATCCATCTTAGATACATACGGCAACGGAAGCCTTTTTAACAGCTCATCCCTATGTTCATCGACAAGATATGCGCTCTCCTCTATGGCTATCCAGCCGGCAGCTATGACAGCCATTCCTGATGATGCATTTCTAAGGCTCATAAGCTCATTTTTCATACACATACCCGTCACCGTGATTGTCACCATATCCGATGAAACATTCCCACTAACCTCCGTATGTCCACCCGCTAACTGTATGCCGCATTCACCACAGGCCTTGTCTACCATGCGTGTAAGCTCCTTAAGTGCCTTCTCATCATACTTCTCCGGCAAAATGAATGCCGCCGAAGCCGCTACCGGTGTTCCGCCACACGCCGCAATATTGTTAACTGCCCGTATCACTGCAAAATATGGTGCAAGCCGTTCTCCTGTGAGTGCACACTCTGTTGACGTAAGTATATATTTATCACCCACATCTATAACGCTGCAGTCATGTCCAACCGCACCACCAGTGACAACCTGTCTGTTTTTCTGGGTTATCAGCTTAAACACAGAGCGGTTAAGTACCGACTCCGATATTTTTTTATTCTTCATACTTTGACCTTTACATACAACGTAAATACTGGTATTCTACTCTAAGAATACTACTTCCCGCAAGAAGCGGATAACTGTTACAGATATGCCGCTATCATCGGAAGCAGCATGGCAAGAACCAATATAACCACTATAACAATTGTTATAATTCTTCTATTTTTTTTGCTGTAAAAATTAAACATTTTTTTACCTCTCTAAAATATAATCACCGGAGGCATATACTCATGATACACAACCTTTTACATACACTGCCGGTTTCGCTGATATTCTGCACCATTGTTATGGGCTTTTTACTTATGTACGAACGCAAAAAACATGCGCGCGAAGCCAAACGGCGTGAAAATAATTTCTGGCAGCGCGAAAATGAAGCTAACTTTACCCGCCGCAAAGATATTTCTCAGCTGCCGTATATAAAGATTCCTTATGATACCCTGCCATTTATCCAGAATGCGCATGGTGAAATCGCCGAATACCAGAAAGAACTCCTATCCTTCAAGGATTCCAAGCTTCTTAATCTATCCGGCATGTCCAACACGGATCTTAAGCTTATGTATGGCGTAGCCAACCTTCCTGAGCTTTCACAATACGATGAGGCATGTACCGCTATGTACCGCACGATTGCCAATCTTGGCTCTAACCTTGCCAAGGAGGGCTACCACAGTGAAGCCATCGCTTTTTTGGAATTCGGCTTGGAAGCCGGCTCCGATATAAGCCGCAATTTTTATATTCTTGCCGACGAATATGCCAATGCCGGAAGATATGATGATATTGCAGGACTTATAGAACATGCTCGGACGCTCACATCCCCTATGAAAGCTTCCATCCTGAATAATCTGCAGGATAAATATCAGAAGTCTCTTCCATAGGTTGAAAGTATCTTATCAATTTCTCTTGAAGCCTGACTCTTTGTCAGGCTTTCAAGCTCTTTATCGAGCACCACTCCATGCTGTCTTATAAGGCTTTTTAAAAAACTAATCTGCCTTGAAGTAGCGGGCGAATCCTTTTTTGCCGTGTACGCTATGTTTTCCGGAAGGAAAAGTGCCCCATAGTCTTCGTTATCCCGGCTCAGCGCTTCTTCATACATGCAGTCATACAATCTTGCCGCTGCCGCCGCATCGGAAAACGCCCTGTGTCTTGGCTCCTCCACAATCCCATAAAAATTACACAGATTCTCAAGGCTTCTGCTTTCCAGACCTGAAAGTAATTTTCTGGATATCTTGTGAGTGTCAATACACATTGCCTGATATTTCATCTTCAGGTTGAGAGCCTTCTGGCAGACAAAGCCGTAATCAAATGCCACATTATGACCTAATACCGGCATCTCTCCTATAAAATCCAATAGTTCCTTCAATACCTTATCTATTACCGGGGCAGATGACACCATATTGTCATCTATCCCCGTAATTTCCGTAATTCTTGGCGGAATGTGTATCCCCGGATTAACAAAGGAGGAAAAATTTTCCATCCTGCTGCCCCCAATGAACTTTACCGCCCCGATTTCAATAATCATGTCCTCCCTCGGATTAAGACCTGTAGTCTCCAAATCCAATGCGACATAATCTGCTGCCTTTTCTAACATAATCCTCTTTTCCGGTCTAGTATGATATTATCTCATACCCATCATCTGTCACAAGCACCTGAATCTCCCACTGTGCTGAAGGTAGTCTGTCCTGAGTATATGCAGTCCAGTCATTATCCTCATCAATATATATTTCCTGCTTACCCATATTAATCATAGGTTCAATGGTAAACATAAGTCCCGGAGCCATGACCATCTCCGTTCCCGCCTTGGAAACATAGCTTACGAATGGATCCTCATGGAACTCAAGCCCGACACCATGACCGCCTATCTCACGGACAACGGAATATCCGTTCTCCTTGGCAAAATCATTGATTGCCTGACCTACATCACCTAAGAATCCCCATGGCTTAACCTTAGAAAGACCTACATTGAGGCTCTCCTTTGCCACATCTACAAGACGCTTCTTCTCAGGTGACACCTCACCTATGCAGAACATTCTTGAGGAGTCTGAAAAATATCCGTCAAGTATTGTGGAGCAGTCCACATTGATGATATCACCCTCCCTGAGCATGACATCATCGGACGGTATTCCATGGCATACCTGATTATTTATCGAAGTACATACGCTCTTAGGAAAGCCTTCATAGTTAAGAGGTGCAGGTATTCCACCCATCTTCGTTGTGACATCGTACACCCACCTGTCAATCTCCTCTGTAGTAATTCCGGCCTTGATATGCTCTGCCACATAGTCAAGAACAGCTATATTTATCTTAGCACTTTCCTTTATTTTAGCCACCTGTTCCGGTGTCTTTATAAGCTTATGTGACGGCACAACGGCATGCATAAGTCTCATGCTCTCAAGCTTATCGTCAAAATTACTGTGGCATCTCTTATATTTAAGACCGCTGCCACACCAGCACAAATCATTTCGTCCCGGTCTGATCATTCTTATCCGTTCCTCCTAAAGAACCCTTAACATATTATACAAAAATCCGCCTCACATATTACTCCCAGAGCTTCTTTTTGTATACCCCCTGCTCAACGAGCTCCCCAAAAGAGCTTACAACAAGAGCCTTATCCTCCTTATAAGTAACACCAAACCACTTGTCACTTGTAGGAAGCACATGGACATCCGCAAGACCTTCCTCAACCATATCTCCGATGATTGTCGGTATAAGATACTCAGCCTTCATCTCATTGCCCTCAATTGAACCGAGGAATGTGACAAATCTCTTCTCAAGCTCAGGGAATATATCAGGTGTCAGTCCCCACATATTCATGGAAACAGGCTGGTTAAGCGGCACATTTCCGTCCGGAGTTGTCGCACAGTTATCTCCCCTGCCAATCTCCTTTGTCTCAACTATCTTAGTGAGTATTCCGTCCTTGACCTGACAGATTCCCCTCGTAACTGTTCCGTTATCGCTGAGTGTATTTCCCACCTCGAAGCCGGCCATACAGAAGTTGAACTTCTTGTCCGACTTAGCAGGGTTGCAGAGGTACTCATGTACCTTCTTAAGTCCCTCCTTGCCGTAATAGTCGTCTGCATTGATGACGGCGAAAGGCTCATTTACAACATCCTTGCAGGCAAGAATAGCCTGTCCTGTTCCCCACGGCTTCGTTCTTCCCGCCGGAACACTGTAGCCTCCCGGTAAATCCTCCATATTCTGGAACACATACTCAACCTTCACACGCTTCTCTATTCTGTCTCCTATAGCCTCGCGGAATGCCTCCTCGATATCCCTTCTTATGATAAATACAACCTTATCAAATCCTGCCTCAACCGCATCGTAGATAGAATAATCAAGAATAATCTCACCGCTAGGACCAACCGGCTCAATCTGCTTTATTCCGCCGTATCTGCTTCCCATACCAGCAGCCATAATGACCAATGTGGTATTAGTATTCATAAATAATATTCCTCCAATAAATTATTTCCGCTTACAGCACTTCTTCTATCTTAATCTATTCAAAAATAAAAAGCAACCTTTCTTTAGCCGCTTTCTCCCCAAATCATGCTATTTTATCAATAAAAACATTATTTTTCACTTTTTATGATGTTGGGGTCAAAACATGTGCTATAAACTTAGCATGTATAACGTATTATATTTATGCATATCACGACTTTTGGAAGAAGCTTAGATGTTCTTAGAACTCTGTTTTAAAGCACCTGCTTCATAATAATTTTACCTCTGAAGCCTTTGTCATAAGATAGATTATTATACTCAGAATAATTGTTAAAATCATAAAAAGCTTTAATGTATTGCTGTTATTCTCATAAACATTCTCATGAAGTTAAATTTTTAAATTATGCTGCCAATACACAGAAAAATACCTATAGAAAAAAAGGAGTTTTTTTGCTATTATAGATTCGGGTGTCAAAACATGCCCACTTAATCTATCGGTGTATGACGTATTATATTTATGTATATCAGCTCCATTGTACGAAGCAAGATGTTCTAAGAACTTCTAAGCTTCTCCCAAAGTCGTGATATGCATAAATATAATACGTTATACACAATTAAGTCTATATAGCATGTTTTGACACCCGAATCCATTATAGAATATGCTTAATGAATATTAAACGTAAAGAAACGGAGACTATAAAATGAATAATAGATATATATACGAGACCCATCTTCACACCAGTGAGGGAAGCGCATGCGGACACGCCAAGGCTGTCGACATCGTGCATGCCTACAAGGACGCAGGCTATACAGGAATAATAATCACCGACCATTTCTTCTATGGCAACACGGCTGTCGACCGTTCTCTTCCATGGAAAGACTGGGTAAACGGCTTCTGCAAGGGCTATGAGAACGCACTTGAGGAAGGCAGGCGTGTAGGGCTTCAGGTCTTTTTCGGCTGGGAATCCGGTTACAATGGCACAGAATTTCTTATACATGGACTGGATAAGGAATGGCTTTTAGCGCACCCTGAGATAAAGGATGCCGATGTTCCAACCCAGTATGCCCTTGTCCATGAGGCAGGCGGCATGGTCATACAGGCTCATCCTTTCCGGGAAGCCCCCTATATCTCTGAAATAAGGCTTTTCCCCGACTATGTGGATGGAGTTGAAGGAGTGAACGCCACACACAGCGGAACCCTCGCAAGCAAACGCTGTATGGGACATCCGGAATTCAATGACCGCGCACTCGCTTATGCGAAGGAACACAGCCTCGCACTCACCGCAGGCTCCGACCAGCACTCTACTGAGATGGTCTATGGAGGAATGGTATTTAACCGCAGATTAGAAAACAGCCGTGATTTCATCAAGGCTGTCCTTGGAAATGAGGCTGTATGTCTCTTAGACGGCACATACAATCCGTTCAATTAACATCCATTTTATTAACATATATGCTTAATGCATGCTTAACAATGTCTACTCCACATATATTTGAAATATGTATGATGTTTTGGTCAAAACATGCCAACTTAATGTACGAGTGTATAACGTATTATATTTATGCATATCAGCTCCGTTGTACGAAGCAAGATGTTCTAAGAACTCTGATATAGGCTTTCTATACGTCCGCCACCGAAGCAGGCATACATCCTTGTATGCATTGCTTCTGAACCGGCATCCGTGCCGGTTCTGGCTAGTGTGTGAACAGAGTTCTAAGAACATCTAAGCTTCTTCCAAAAGTCGTGATATGCATAAATATAATACGTTATACATGCTAAGTTTATAGCACATGTTTTGACCCCAACATCATATGTATTAGGCTATATCAATAAAAACAGCCTTAAATAAATATCCGGCTTCATAATAACCACGCAAAAAGGCACTTCCCGCCAAGCAGGAAGTGCCTTCTGTTATACGTCTTAAATTAATCTAATGTGTATGGCATTAAAGCGATATGACGTGCTCTCTTAACTGCAACAGTAAGAGCTCTCTGATGCTTTGCACAGTTTCCTGTAATTCTTCTAGGAAGAATCTTACCTCTCTCAGATACATATCTCTTTAACTTATTAACATCCTTATAATCAATAACGCCATTCTTGTCTCCGCAGAATACGCAAACCTTTTTTCTTCTGCGACCAAGCTTCTTCTTCATTGGAGCGTCGGAAGACTTATTTTCTCTGGTATTTGGCATTGTTGTGACCTCCTTATAAAATTTAGTTGCCGAATGGAAGACCTTCATCCTCAACACCGATTGGAAGGTTCATAAAACCATCAGCCGGTGCTGCCGCAGCAGGCATTGGTCTGCTGCCCGGTGCAAAGCCTCCGTTATCGCCGGAACCTGCGCCCTTACTGTCCGCAAATTCCTGATCCTCTACAATAACATCTGTTGTATATACCTTCTGGCCGTCCTTGTTAGTATAACTTCCGGTCTGGATACGACCTGTAATCAGTACTCTCATTCCCTGATGGAAATACTTCTCAGCAAATTCAGCCGCACGGTCAAACGCAACGCAGGATATGAAATCCGCTGTCTGCTCTCCGCCGTTATCGGTTCTTCTGCCTCTACGGTCAACTGCCAGTGTATATCTTGCAATTGACATCTGTCTCTCGCCTGTGCTGACACGCACATCCGGATCCCTTGTCAATCTACCCATCAAAATTACTTTATTCATAGACTATTCTCCTTTCGGATTATCTGTCACAAGATTATGCCTCTACGGAAACGCAAAGATATCTTACAACGCCGTCCATGATACGAAGCTGTGCCTCAAGCTCTGCCGGTGCAGTAGCAGGTGCATCAAACTCAACGAAAGTATAGAATGCTTCGCTCATCTTCTGAATATCATAAGCAAGCTTCTTCTTTCCCCAATCGTTCACATTAGTTACAGTGCCGCCAAAACGAACGATCATATCCTTCACCTTCTCAAGTGTAGCAAGTCTTGCCTCGTCCTCTAACTTAGCACTGATAACAACTGTTAATTCGTACTTGTTCATGCTTTCTTGTACCTCCTTATGGTCTCTGGCCCTGTAACCTGTGTACAGAGCAAGGAAATAAATAATATATCACAAATGTAGATGTTACCATATACATTCGGATTATGCAAGTGTTTTTTTCACAAAGCCCCTGAAATTCTTTTCCACAAGTCTGCGTGGCAGCATAACCTGATGACCGCACCCCACACACCTGAGTCTAAAATCAGCTCCTACACGAAGAATCTCCCAGTCCCTGCATCCGCATGGATGTGGCTTCTTCATTGTAATAATATCACCCAAAGCGAATTCCATACTTATACCCCGCGCCTTAATTGATATATCTTAAATAATGTAACTTATCAACTTAAAAATCCTGAAGATAATCAATCTTCAGGATTCCATGCTGCTACAAAAGAGGCGACTGTCGGACTCGAACCAACGATCAGGGAGTTGCAGTCCCACGCCTTACCACTTGGCTAAGTCGCCATGTCATCAACAGCTTTTACAGTATACCAAGTAATGCTGCTGATGTCAATACCTTTTTTATATTTTCTATATTTTTTTAATTTCAGATTATTCCGTAAGCTTTATCTTCTGGACCTTTCTCGAATTGATATACACATACACATCATCACCTGACACAGGCACAAGGCTGTCAATCGCCGTATCGAAGGTGTAGGAGAAGCGTTCCGCTCCGCTAAAATCCTGCATGCGCACATCATTGTCATCATACATAAGGACATTGTCCTGCACGAAACAGTATTTTTTATAATCCGTAGCAACAGGAATAGTTCCTGTCAGGTTTCCCTTTAAATCATATACAAGTATCCGGTATGGATATCCCGATTCATGATTCGGAAATATCAAGCCTATATATTTTGACGAATAAAATATTCCATGTAGTTCATTGTCAAAAACAATATCTGTCATAAGCTTAGGATACTGGGTAATGCTGTATATGCTGAGTTTTCCTGTTGCGACGGCTATGGCTGTGTCCGCCGTCAAAAACTGCACCTTTGGCACGAGCATTCCGTCATACTGATCAAACCCTCCAACCAGTCTCTCAGACATATTCTTTCCGACTTCTCCAAAATTATAGAATGCTATGCTTGTCGATATATCATTGTTTTCAATATCCGTATATGCCACCATAAGCTTAACCGCATCGTTTGATATGCTTATTGACATCGGGATTCCGTTTCCGCTTATATTGGTTTTTATACGATAAGCCTTATCCCCTGCAGTATCATACATATCGATATACTGCGTGTTTCCGTCTTCCAGCATTACAGCAACGCAGCCATTCGCCGCTACGCTAATCGCCGCAATAGGCAGCACTGTGTCTACGGACATGACTGAACCCGCCTTGTTAAATACATATACCCATGAACCGCCAATTCCGGCAACAGCACAATAGTCCTCCCTTATGTCAACTACAGGCTGTGAAAGCTCGTAAGAAGCATTCCATTGAGGAACATTGTCTGCATTATAATACGCTATCCCATCCTTACTATATCTCAGAAAGCCGTCACCATACTCCACATACGATGCTGTTCTGCTGTCCGCCCTGTCTGTTGACTGAAGTGTTGTGTAACCTGTATATACAGCTTCCCTGAAAAAATAGGTCCGCACAAAATAGGCTCCCACTGCAAACACTGCGATAAGTGCCGCCACCACTATCAAAACCTTAATCTTTTTTGACATATAATCATTCCTAACTTTACTCTTTTACGGAAGAATAAGCTCATCCCCCGGTGCGATGGAATTACCACCGTCCGTGATTCCGTTTAAATCAAAGAGCTCCTGAAGCTTCTGCGGATCCTCGCTTCCATATTCCCTCTTTATAATTCCATAAAGTGTATCACCGTCCTGTACAATATAAGTCTTGTGTGACGCTGTTGTCTCCTGCTGCGTTGTCTCCTCCGACACAGGCTCAGTTACCTGTTCTGTCTCGGTTTCAGTCTCAGCAGGAGTGGTGTCCTCCTCAACACTGCTTGTAATCTCCTCCTGTACATCATCCGAAGGAGCCTGCGTTGTGTCAACATTTCCGTTCGCATAGTCAACATTGAGTGTCTCATCCTGAACCGCTGAAGGTGTTGCATTCACGGCTGATGTATTGTCCACATAATCTCCACCGCTTTCAATAACATTGTCATTATTAACTGCATTCTTTTCAGACTGAAGTCTTGCCGCTCCGGCTACAAGAACGAATATAACCAATACTGCGCTTAGCGCATACATAATCGATAACTGCTGTTTTGCCTTTGGTTCATTTTTATTTTCTTTCATAATCTGCCTGTACCTCTTCACCGCCGCCTCGTCGACCGCTGTTTTCTTTCTCCGGCTGTCCACATCAGCCATATATCTTTGCATCTGCTCATTTTTGTCAAAGTATACTACATATCCATCAAGACATTCAAGTCCACCGTCAAAGCAGCTGTATATTTCCTCAGTCCGCTCGGTAGGATTGACATACATAAATGCCTTATAACGTCCTATGGAATCCGAATGTACTCTTTCAAGCGCCTCATTATTCTCAGGTCTTATGCCAGAGGAGACCAGATACCAGCCCACCATACTCATCCCCGGAAAATATGCAGCACAATTAGCTTCAACAAGCGGCCATGTCTCCTGCGTGAAGCTTACCTTTCCATCATAAACCGACGCATTCTGTACTTCCATGGCAGCATACACAAAAGTATATATCTCCCCCTGTATGTTCTTTTCCTCTCCTAAAAGTATTCCGACTTTTCCCTCATCGTCCTCATCTATATCTGTTTCTTTTATAAATGAAAATGCATAGTCCTCAATATACACCCTTTTATCTAAATCCAGATCTCCAACCTGACGTATATTCTTAGGGAGCTCGTGATTATCATTCTTTTTTACAATATGTTCCTTCACACTTAACCTCATTTCCGCACCGCATATCTGTGTCTGCCAAATCCGTCCAATAGAGGCGGTACTCCTCTATCCCGGCTGTAAACATTATCAGTTTACCATTTTCTATCCTCATGTGCATTATTTTTTTGCGACTTTTTAAGTGTTTTTTCGCAATAAATCTCCGTTATCAAATGTATATTGAATAAAGTTGTCCCAGTCTACATATAATTCCAGTATGAAAACATTAACCGAAAATTATTATTTTGACACTTCCAAACCTAACGCAGCATGTAAAATCGGTGTACAGCTTACCGAGCTGCTGCTAAAAACCGACCGTCCGCTTGACGATGTCATCATTATCTGTATCGGGACAGACCGTTCTACCGGTGACAGTCTCGGACCGATTGTCGGCTATAAGCTGTCCAAGGCTCTCCGAAAAAGCGGAAAAAAGCAGCAAAAAAATGGTATTACCGTGTACGGAACACTGTCATCCCCTGTACACGCAACCAACCTTGAAAGTATATTGTCCGAGATATATTTCAGACACAGCAAGCCCTTCTGTATTGCGGTGGACGCCTCGTTAGGAACGCAAGGCCATATCGGCTATGTCACTGTCGGAACAGGTCCTCTGAAACCCGGGCTTGGAGTTAACAAGCAGCTGCCTGATGTTGGGGATCTTCATATTACCGGGATAGTGAATCTATCCGGCACCAATGATCCGATGCTTTTGCAGACCACAAGGCTCAATGTTGTAATGGAGCTTGCGGACATTATCGTAACCGGACTTCTTTACTGTCTTGACCCAATACATTCAGTGCAAAAGCCTCATATCTCCTTTTTTAATCCAATTAAGCTTTCTCATTACTTCACTGACCGCCAGACAGAGTAACCCAGGAAGCAGGAAATGCATGAGAAAGATTTCTATTACAACGATAGGCACAGGTGTTCCCGGAACCATGCAGCGCCATGTCTCGAACTGGCCAATCATAACAAGCGAACCTGTTCCCGCTCCATAGGCGGTATCGGACAGCTTTAAAAGTGCGGCTCCGAACGGTCCTAATATTGCACTTGATATTATAGAGGGTATAAGAATAAGCGGTCTTTTAAGTACATTCGGAAACTGTAATACTGCTGAACCGAAGCCGTGTGCAAATACACCTCCAAGCTTATTGTCACGATATCCGGAAACGGCAAATCCAACCATGCTGCAGCATACCCCGATAGTCGCCGCACCTGCTGCCACACCGGAAAGTCCCAGTGACATGGCAAGTGCCGGAAGGTTAAGCGGCATTACAGCAAACAGTGAGAACAGAACTGCCACAACTATTCCACCTATAATCGGTGAAGCAGCAACATTATAGCTGGCAAGACCTACAATCCAGTATATAAACCTTGTTATATATGGTGTAGCAAAGTATCCGACAAGTGCTCCAGACAATATTGAAGCAAACGGCGTCAATATGAGGCTGAAGCTTGTTTTTTGCGATATAAGCATTCCAATTTCTATGGCTATATAGGCAGCAATAAACGCACCCAGCGGCTCCCCGGAATTTCCAAGTGCCGCCGACCCTAATCCGTGAAACGCTCCAAGCATTCCTGTTATTGCTGCCGAAACAGTCACAAGTGAATCCGCACCGAACATAGCTGCCACTCCCACGCCTATCCCGGCTCCGGTGAGCAGTCTGGCAATATTGCCGAATATAATAAATTGCGCTCCGATGTATCCGCCAATCCACGTTCCAATCTGGACAAATGCAGTCCCCATAATAAGAGTCACAAACATTCCCTGCGTCATCCCCGTGAATCCATCAATAAAAATCTTCTTAAGTACTTTCTTCATATTATTCTGACCCCCATCAAAATAAAGCTTTTATTCTATTTTGTCCATTACACCTTCTATATTTTACAAAATCCACAGCTTTTTTTCAATTGCATAATAAAAAAATATATATGCACAATTAACTTTTACGGTTATAATATAAAATTGATGCCGTTATCCGGCATGAACTAATTAAAAATGGTGGATATCCTCCGCCGGAAATGAGGAAACATGTTTCGACTATGGGTAAAAGAAATTAAACACAATCATCTTATACGTGATATGGTAGTCTGCAATGATAACCCTGATATGAACCGCACAAAGAAGGTTTTTTCCGCACTGGATGAGGCCTGTCATGCCTTCGACCTTCAGATACCTGCATGGCTTGATATCAACATAAATGACTTTAAAAAATTCAGCAAGGCTCGTTTCACACAGGACAGCTTTGTTGAACATATAGACTTCGACTATCTCGAAATCCATGTTATTGAGGAGGATTAGCGATGCCGGCAAACGCAGAAAAAAATAATATCATAAAAAAGATATCCGGATTCATAGAGAAGGAGACCGTGCTGTGCGCAGCCGCCATTCTCGCTGTGATTTCAATGTTTTTTGTGCAGCCGGACAAAGCTTATGCCGGCTATATCGACTACAGGGTAATATCCTTGCTGTTCTGTCTGATGCTTGTAGTTGCAGGTCTGCAGAGTGTTGGGCTTTTTAGGGCGCTAGGGTCAATGCTTCTTAGACGTGCAGGAGGCACACGGCAGCTTATCTTTATACTTGTATTTTTATGCTTTTTCTGCTCAATGTTCATAACAAATGATGTGTCATTGATAACCTTTGTACCATTTGCTGTCATGCTCTTAACCGCCTCAGGCATGACCGAACTGCTCATTCCCGTGATAGCATTGCAGACAATAGCCGCCAATCTCGGAAGCATGTTAACTCCTATAGGCAATCCGCAGAACCTTTATCTGTACTCAGGATTTCATATACCTATACAGGAATTTTTATTGCTCATGCTTCCGCTCACGATTATATCCGCACTACTGCTCGTGGCGGCAATTATGCTTCTGAAAAATAAGCCTATAGACACTGATACCTCCGTACCGGACAGCCATCTGGACGGGCATGCCCATTTAATAGCTTATCTGATACTTTTTCTGGTATGTATTGCCTGTGTTATACATATAATCGAATATCCCATCATGCTTATCATAACGGCTGTGGTCATCTTCCTCTGCGACAGGAAGCTGTTCGCGAAGGTGGACTATTTTCTGCTTCTGACCTTTGTATGCTTTTTCGTTTTTATCGGAAATATGGAAAGAATACCCGCTGTTTCCTCTCTGATGAGTCGTCTTATCACCGGGCACGAAGCCTTCGCAGGAATCGTTCTCTCCCAGGTCATAAGCAATGTTCCCGCAGCAATACTCTTATCGGGATTTACCGGCAATTATTCCGCTCTGCTGTACGGTGTCAATATAGGAGGTCTCGGAACCCTTATCGCCTCGCTCGCAAGTATAATATCATACCGCGGTTACTGCACCGCACCGAACGCACGCAAGGGAAAATATATTCTTGTCTTTACAATATACAACCTTATATTTCTCGCTATATTGTCCGGCGCAGCTTTCCTGTTGCTGTAGGTGCAGACAAAAATTGGGACAGGGTGTCTGACCCCTGTCCCAAGCCCAGAGCTTGCTATTCGTAGCAGTCTTCGCCTCTGCTGTTAGTCCTGTTCTGACTCTTGTTCTCGGACTTGTTCTGTTTCTTGTTCTCAGTCTTATTCTCAGACTTGTTCTGATTCTTGTCAGCAGACCTGTTCTGCTCCTTGCCATAGTTATAGGACTTACTCTGTTCACTGTAATTTTCGCTCATAATTGACCTCATTTCCACATTTTATTGATGACAGCTTTTGTTCAACATAACCTGTTTTCTGCCACGTCAATAGTATGTGCGATATCAAATCAATCATTCATTAATTACACACATATTTTTTTATTCATATTTCGGGCGGGCTCTGTCTGCTCCATGGAGTACAGACAACCCTCTTCATCCTCCCAATAAGTGACTATCGACACACTCTTTACCAGCTTTTCATCTGCAACCGCATACTCATCAAATGCCTGCCCCGGCTTTAACATCCGGCACTCCAGCCGGCTTCTCAAAACACATATTCTATGTCCCTTGGGTATGTAAAAATTAACATTATATGCCGGCTGTGTGCCACTGTTCCAGATTCTGAGATAAATTTTTTTATCCTCCTTGCGGATTATCTTTGCCTGGACATAGGCTCCGCTTATGCTTTCGTGCTCTCTTTTTTCTGAATTATAAAGCATCCTGATAACCCTCCATTTTCTTTTTGCTTCCCAATCACAGACAACAATACCTACCAATGCTTGTGTCCTGCTTCCGTTACAACTAAATTTTAACAGATGATTATCATAGATAGCTTATAAATTATTCGACAAAAAAAGCCATCCGCCGACATCATACGCGGATGACTTTTTATCAGGTTCTAATGCTCCTCTATATATCTTGCGCAGAAATCTGCGACCTGCTTCACAGTATTGAATGCATTTATCTCATCAGCATTCCACACATGCGGCTTCCGGTAAAACTCAAATGATACTATGACCCTAACCCCATCAGTACATTCAAATCCTGCCTGCGCAAAGCTTCTAACAGAGCTCAGCCCAACCATTCTGCCGTATTCACTGCTGTCCGGGTAAGAGTAGACATCATTTACAATATATGGCTCCCAGAAGTTAACCTTGCTTTCAATCATCTTCTGATTTCCCTCTATATTAAGCAGACAGCCCTCCGGAATATCTGAAAGCTGAGCACCGCTCCACTGCGCATATCTTTCATATCCGCCATCGGTACATATACTCATTGAAACTCTGTCAAACCCATACCTGATGGCAACCTTTTCAAGAAGAATATGTATACATGCCTTAACATGTGCCTTAACCTCGCCTTTATCAGGTATCTCATCCGGCTCCTCATCCTCAAGAAGCTCTATGATATACTCAGCAATCATATCCTCCTGTTCCGAGCTTGCAGCCTCATAACCGGTGACATCCTCATCCGGTTTCTTATAAAATGAGATTTTTCCTGTCTTTTCCCTCTGCATATTCTCCAATGCAGCTGTCGCCCTCTCGTATATAACATTTTCTATGCCATCATGGTTGCTTTCAAAATCTATTCCGGTATATACATCGAGTGGACGGCCCAAAAGCTGCTGCTCATACTGCCTGCCAAGCGCAGCTATCTCTTTCATGCTTCCTGTGACAGACTCTAAAAGCTCATTAGCTCCTGCAAATCCACCCGAAAACAGGGCGAATCTATGTACACCAACCTTACATACGAATGTACCATGCGGGAAGCAGCTCTTAATCCGTCTTAAAAGGCTGATAAGAAGCTCCTCCGATTTAGCCCTGCTAAGCACACACACAATATTATCATATTCAGGAATATCGACAAGTATACACGCAAGCATGGTATCTGCCCTGTGTTTTTTTACAAAGCGCACAATATCATTTTTGATATGAGCCGGCTCCGAAAAGCCCCTCACGTCTATCTTATGTCCCATGATTTCGTATGTATGGCGCTTCTCCTCTGCCTTAATCATATAATTGTGTATATCGGTAACGCGCCCTAATACCTCAACAGCTCCCGTACTATCGCACTTCGTCCTCGCAACCAGTCTATACCAGCGGTAGTCTGAGCTTACATGCAGCCTCATTCTGAATATTCCCTCAATAGTTCCCGCAGCACCCCTTTTTATCTCCGCAGTAAGCTTGAAAAAGTCATCTATATCCTCCCGGTAAATCATATTGGCATTAACCATTGCAAAATCAAAATCCTGAAGCCATGAGCCGTACTTTGACAGCTCACTTTTATCCGAATACTGCATAAACTTCTTCGTCTTTAAGTCGTACCTGAAAACTATATCTCCGGCAGCCTGTGCCACCTCCCTGAAAATATCTCCCGCTTCCTTCATACCTGTCTCTCCTCCCGAAAATACCCTCTTGTAAATTAATTCCATAGCTCTTTATTCCGTAGTATAGCACAAACAGCGCCACATTAAAAGCTTAATGTGACGCTGTTTTAACAGGTTATACCTTACTCAGCTATAACCATCTTGTTATTCTCTTTAAGATAATCACTTATAATGTCGAATATGAAGCTCTCCCTTACGTATTCTTCGCCATACTGCTCAATAAATGCGGCCGCTGAATCGAAGCCGTTCGTTTCGGCAACCTCCTGAGCCCTTGTATTGTATTCCTCATCTGATAATGTCATACCAAGATCCTTAAAAATCTCACATGACATCATAATGTACTTAACCTCATTCTCAGCCATTGAACGGCACTCTGTTCTGAGGTCATCGTCTGTCATATTGTACATGCTCGAAAGGAATGATGCCATATCCATGCCGTAAAGTGAAGCATAATATGTGAAATACTGTACATAGTAGCTATAATAATCGTCTGCTATTGTAGTAACCTTCTCCTCCGGAAGTGACTCGAACGTGCTGTTTTCCATAACCTTAGACCATACTCCGTTAGTATAGTTGGTAAGCTGCTCCTCCTGAGCAGAGGCAATCATCTCATCTGTGAAGCTCTTCTCATACTCATCCGCAGATGTGTACTTTCCATCGGTATAAGCATTTACAAGCTCATCACCCCACTCAAGCTCATCCTTATCGCCTTCAATCCAGTTGACAGTAACTACGAAGGTTACTTCCTTGCCTGCAAGCTCTTTATTGACAGTGTAATCCTCAGGGAATGTACACTTAAGCTCATACTCCTTGCCAACCTCAAGACCTGCAAGCTGCTTATCAAGATCCGGGATAAACTTTCCCGAACCGACAGTATACTTCTGTGAAGTAGCTGTACCGCCATCAAATGCAGTACCATCAAGAAGTCCGCTGTAGTCAAGATTGATTACATCACCATCGGCTGTTGTGCCCTCTGTGATATGCTCTCCCTCAAGTACATTGGTGTTATAATAGGTAACTATCTGATCCTTCCTGCTCTGTATCTGCGTATCAGTAACAACCGCCGCATCAACCTCTATCTCCAAATCCCTGTATGCACCTATCTTTACATATCCGCTGTAGTCTGTAAGCGGTGTTGTCTGTGTAACCGGCTGTGCCTCTGTAGTCTCTCCTGTTGTAGTCTCTCCTGTTGTAGTTTCTCCTGAAACAGTTGTTGTCTCTGTGTCTGTTCCATTGCCGCCGTTATTGCTTCCACCCTTATTACATGCTGTAAGTCCGAAGACCATTGTTCCGGCAAGTACAAGTGCCAATACTCTCTTTTTCACTATATTCCTCCAATTCTTCCCCTTATCAGGAAATAAAAAAACTAAATAGCTGTCACTCTCGGACAGCTATTTAGTTATAACACATCTCATATATAAAAGTAAAGCAAATACACAAAATTCACAATTTTTTCATCAATTTCTAGCTCACACTCACAAAATTCTCCAAATCATCCGCCTCGATGGTAAGAAGCATCTGCTCGTCAATTGAATTGATATTCTTTACAAGCCTTGTCGCCTGCTTAGACACCGCCTTTTCAAAATAATTTCTTACCTCTCTGGCATTGGCAAAATTCTCCGTTTTATTGGCACATGCCTGCTCGAAATACTCCTTAGCCTTAACCTTGGCAGCCTCGGACAGAACATAATCCTGCTTCTTAGCCATTCCTAAAAGTATCTGAAACAGCTCGTCCGGCTTATAGTCATCAAAAAATATGAACTTGTTAAATCTTGAGCGGAGTCCCGGATTGGAATTAAGGAATTCATCCATAAGGTCAGGATATCCTGCTACAATCACAACAAGATTATCCCTGTTGTCCTCCATAGCCTTTAAAAGGGTATCTACTGCCTCCTGTCCGAAATCTCCCTCACCCTTTTTCGCAGTCAGCGTATATGCCTCATCTATAAAGAGGATTCCTCCAAGAGCCTGCTCTACAACACCGTTAACCTTCGTCGCCGTCTGTCCGATATACCCACTCACAAGCCCTGAGCGGTCAACCTCGACAAGCTGCCCTCCCGAAAGGATTCCGAGTGAATTATAAATATCAGCAAGCATACGCGCAATCGTTGTCTTTCCTGTTCCCGGATTTCCTGAAAATACCAGATGCTTTGACACATTCGGCTGCTTCATCCCCTTTTCCTCGCGAAGCTTCTGGATACGGAGCAGATTGACCAGACTATTGACCTCCTGCTTCACACCGTCAAGTCCCACAAGCTGGTTTAATTCCTCGAGAACCTCGTCGACTGAACGTTTTTCCGCCTTCCTGGCTTTTACGGACAGCTTGCTGTCATAAAGACCATATTCCTTAAGAAACTTCTCCATCACTGCAAGATAGTCTGTAAGCATATTGACCTCGCGCTCACTGGTCACATCATTGCAAGCGACAAATTCCTGACCGAGGGCGCGGAATGTATTGACCAGATTGTTGGCCCGCTTCTTATCATCATTGAGCTTTCTTCCTGCATCACACAGCACAAATCCCTTCAGGGCAAATGGAACCTTCCTGGTATATGAATCGTCATGAAGCTTGTCATAGAACATTATAGACTTTATCTGTCCCTCAGTCATGCGGTATCCAAGCGTACTGTTGATAAATGCTATCTCCTTCTCGTCAACATAGCCGTCTCCGTCGCTGAGATATACTAAAAACTTGAGGAATTCGTATCGTAAATTCTCACGGAACGTAGTATTCAGCTTGTCCTTTATCACACCGGCGCGCTCAATCTCCTCCGCCTGCTTAAGGCATTCTTCAACCTGTGATTTGATATCTGACATTACAATCCTCCCCACTCATGTTAAAACCTACTGTTCTTCTATACCTGCCCTAATCTTAGCAGCCATATCCGCATACTCTGCATCTGTAAGATACTTCTTATCCGGATTCATAAGGAAGACACCGCCCCATTCAAACTCATCCTTATACTTAGGTACAAGGTGAAAATGAAGATGATGACCTGTATCGCCATAAGCTCCGTAGTTAATCTTCTGAGGATTGAAAAGCTTCTGAAGCACTGTTGATACCTTAGCAATATCTTCAAAATAAGCCGCTCTCTCCTGCGCTGTAAGCTCTGTCATGTCACCCACATGCTTCTTATGTGCAAGAATCACTCTGCCCGGATGACTCTGCTCCTTAAATAAATACACCTTGCAGGTGTCCATCTCACAAATCTTAATTCCGAACCTGGCAACTAACTCGCCCTCCATGCAGTATGCACACGTTGTATCTTTTTCCATAATCAGCCTCCGCTTTATCGTATATATCTTATTTGTCGTGTTTTATTAAGCTTTTAACACTACATCTTATAATATATAACTATCATGCCGCATTGTCAAAGGCTTTACAAAAACATGGAAATCCGTAATAAAAAATAAGTCTTACTGGAATATCGCAGCAGGTTGTAGTATAATGTACATACTATATTAGATTTAATTTTACGGAGGGTTATAGATATGACCACAGCAATTTCGTCAGACATTTATGCTGAACATGCAGCCATTGAAACCGGTTCCGGCTATCGTATGACGTACAATTTCGGAAATATGCCAAGCGCAGACAGCCTGGATTCAAGACACATAACACAGGTTTATCCTGAGGACAGCTTTTCATATAAAAAGGGCTATGGATTTCTGACAGAGGAGTCAAGAAGTTCCGATTCCAATCTGAAAATTAATGAAATCAATGACGGCTTCCAGCCACAGCGCTGGTACTCCGATTCCAAGCTTATCTCCCCACAGGCTGATGATAACGGTGTCTATCTTGAAAACGGTATCGTCGATGATGGATATATTCCCATAACATTCAAGGCCGTTGTTCCACATCAGGGCAACTATAAAGTAACTCTTGTTCTATCCGCCGGAGATACACCTATCAAGGGAATTACCATATTTTCCGGAAGACGAAGACTTGAATCCCTTAAAGGAGACTACTGTCCTCGTGAGGTGCGCGCCTATGTATTCAATGTCAATGTGTGTGATATCATTCCACAGGGACACAATGAAGTGTACACAGACAAAACAATTGACATTACGATAATCGGAAGCAGACCTGTATTCACAACTCTTACAATAGAAGAATTTGACACACCTACCATATATATAACCGGTGATTCAACTGTTGCAGATTGTCCTGCATGCTACCCGTACTACCCTGAGAGCAGCTACTGCGGCTGGGGACAGTTCTTTACATATTATGTTTCAAATCTCGCAGCGGTATCTAATCATGCCCACCCGGGACTCAATACAGAGAACTTCCGCACTGAGGGTCACTACAATATCATCAAGAAGAACATCAAGCGCGGTGACTATTGCATTTTCCAGTTTGGACACAACGATGCTAAGTTCTCACACCTCGCAGCCGATACAGGATATACCGATAATCTCAGAACCTTCATTGATGAAGTGAGAAGCTTCGGTGCTACCCCGATTATCGTCACCCCGCTTGCCGGCAACACCTGGAATTCCGACAAGACAGCCTACGATGATACAATGCTAAGCTATGCGGACGCATGTAAAAAAATCTCAGCCGAAAAGCATGTCCCTATAATCGACCTTCATCAGGTCAGCATGGACTTTATAAAGCGTGTGGGCAGCTCTGATGCGGCACGTTACTTCTATCCCGGCGACTGCATGAACACCAATGACTTCGGTGCATACCTTATGTCAGGCTTTATCGCCAAGGAAATTAAGCGCATACATGATATCTGCCCTATTCCTATCCGTACATCGCTCTGCGGAAAGGTATATGACCCTGTTATGAACCTGAAGCGCCCTATGACTATGGAGGAGCTTATGGAATCGGACGATTTTGTTCCACCAATGCATATACATGAAGCTGAAGAACCACAAAAGAAATGAGGATTTATATGGCAAAATTAAATTACAGCCGACAGCGTGAGGCAATCCTTGATTTTCTCTGCCATACAACTTCACATCCCACAGCTGAGGAAGTATATATGTACATCCGCGATATATATCCTAATATAAGCCTCGGCACAGTATATCGCAATCTTGCACTGCTCGTTGAACACGGACAGGCACTCAAGATTCAAGGGGAGGACTGTGACCATTTTGACGGCAATACCCGGCTGCACTATCATTTTCTGTGCGACTCATGCCATCATGTGTACGATGTTGAAATGGAACCTGCTACCTTCTTATTAAAGAATACGAAAGCCGGTATTCCCGGCAAAGTCCGTGGACACAGTGTTATTTTCTACGGAACCTGCGACAACTGTCTTAACAATGAAAAGACGCAAAAAAATACTGATTAACAGCACACTCCCTATTCATGTCCTATTAACCTTACAGACAAATATGTCCGGTCATACGGAATATTGGCAAAAGAAAATAGAATATCCATGAATAGGGATTTTTTAGTTGACAAATTCGGATTTATGTGATAAATTAAACTCAGTAATCATTACTGATTTTGTTTAAGCTTTATTTTCATTCTTTTAGGAAATACTGTTTCATGAATTTATAAATTTTAATAAAATCAGTATGCTAATTACGCCCTATAATTTTGTATGCAATTAATTTATAGCAGCGATGCAGGAGATACCTATATTCCTCGCACGCTGCAACAATATTATTTAAGAAAAGGAGAATTACTATGGCAAAGTTCGTATGTACTGTATGTGGTTATGTTTATGAGGGAGATGCAGCTCCTGCTGAGTGTCCTGTATGTCATGTCGGAGCAGACAAGTTCAAGGAGGTTACAGGTGATCTTTCGCTTGCTGCTGAGCATGAGTATGGCATTTATGCAAAGACAGTAAAGAATAATCCTGATATCAGCGATGAGGACAAGAAGTATATCTTTGAACAGCTCAAGGCTAACTTCGAAGGTGAGTGCTCAGAGGTTGGTATGTATCTTTGCATGGCACGTATCGCTCACCGTGAGGGATATCCTGAGATTGGTTTATACTGGGAGAAGGCAGCCTATGAGGAGGCTGAGCATGCTGCAAAGTTCGCCGAGATATTAGGTGAGGACTTAGAGCCGAACATGAAGGCTTCGACAAAGGCTAACCTTGCATGGAGAGTTGACTGTGAGTTCGGTGCTACTAACGGCAAGTTCGACCTTGCAAAGTGTGCTAAGAAGAACAATCTTGACGCAATCCATGATACAGTCCATGAGATGGCTAAGGATGAGGCAAGACATGGACGCGCACTCAAGGGTATGCTTGACAGATACTTCGGAAAGTAATCTATCACGACTGCACATGCAATCATTGTGATTTTATATACCATTAGGAACTTAAAAAGGCTGATATACCGCATATGCGGTGTATCAGCCTTTTTAAATATTGCAAAGCAATACCCCCACAGATGTACCGTGGGGGTATATTTAACTCTGCCGCTTATTCTGTACCAGAGCTGTGTCGATTAATTCTGTGCGCTTTCCTCTCTGCGTCTTTTAACAGCCGCAAAAGCAGCGCCTGCCACAATGATCATTCCAACCATAGCAATAGGAGCGAAAACATTGTTCTCTCTTCCCGTGTTAGGCGCGATAATCATTCCTGTCTCAGCATATATGAGAGCGTAGGTTGAGAACGCATCTGTATCAAATGTGAAGTAACCAGTGTTCTCATCGTAAGTTCCGTCAATAACAGTTGCTGCTCCATCATGAATTCTCACAACCTTGAGCGCTTTTCCTGTCAGCTCCTCAGGTACTCTTATTCTCAGACTTATGCTGCCCGAAGTTTCCGTAACCTTAGAAGCTTTATCATGACCAACCTTCATCATCAGCGATATATCGAAATAAGCGCCAACCTTATATTTGTCAAGAACTGATTCAACCAACTGCTTGTCATTTTCACTTACTGAATCCGTTATATTCTTCACATCAAGGAAAATCTCAGCAGACTCACCGTTGGCAACTCGTGCCTTCTGTGCGTCAGAGAGTACCTTCTCCATCAGATCCGATGTGCCGTTGGCTATACCAAAATCGTACTTTGACGCATTATCTGTTGAAACGGAATCCGTCTTAATTATGTTACCTGCTGCAGGCTTTGAAGGAGCAGTAGGTTCCACTGTCGGAGCTTCTGACGGCTTTTCTGTCGGCTTCTCAGATGGTGTCTCTGTCGGCTTCTCTGTCGGCTTCTCGGATGGTGTCTCTGTTGGCTTTTCTGTCGGCTCCTCCGTTGGCTTTTCAATCTTATCGATAACCTGTGTCTCCATTACATAGTGGCATACGGTACACTCCTTATGCCTGAGTCCGGCAGCCTCTGTTGTGGCCTCCTTGTCAACAATCCAGTCACCTGCTGTATGCTCTGCCTTGTCAGCAATTGTGCCATCGCAGCCCTCAGCAACACATTCATGCCAATGGCTGTTCTCGTCATACTTCCACTCTGTTCCGAAGAAGTGTGTATGCTCTGCACCCGGAAGAACCTTCACCATGCAGTAACTTGATACACCATTGTTCACTGCCGTATATACTGAAATAAACGCATAGCCTGCAGAATGAGCTGTTACCACACCGTTTGCATCAACGCTTGCAACCTCCGGGTTGTATGATACCCATACCAACGCTGCATCATCTGATATTGAAGGTTCAGGTGAAAGAGCTGCTGTAAGTGCAAGTTCATCTCCAATATTCAGCTCTGAGCTGTTGGTATTGAGCGTTATCACATCCGCCTTGACAGCCGTGCTTACAACAGCAAAGTTAACATGGTACTTACCATCCTTGCTAGTGGCTGTGATATAGCTTACACCAGGTGCATCCGGTGTAAAATATGCCACATTCTTTACTGAATAGTTGACAGTCACATTCTCTGCTGTCTCAAGCTTTCCCTGACCGCCTGTTAAATTCCAGTCAAACGGTCCGTATGTGCCATCAGGTCTTGTGTAAACCTCACCTGACAGCTCACCTGCCGCAGTGCCCTCGCTTGCAACACCGTCTGCACGGATTACAACCGTTGTACCGCTTCCTGAAGGAGCACGGAAGGTAATTACACCTGTTGTATTATCATAGGTGTAGCCGCTGTACTGGGCATTCTGTGTCAATTCATACTCATACCCATAATCATATCTGAAGAATACTCTGATTGACTCAGGAAGAGTATAATTCTCCTTGTTCACGAGCTTACCGCTCCAATCAACATCCGTTGCGGAGAAGTCCGGTCCGTCAAGAACAAGACCTGCTGCATCTGTCAGTGGATTATCATTGCTTCCGTCTACATATCCCTCAGCCGTGCAGAGCTTAATCGGAATAAACGAATGATTCTGCATATACTTTGCAATAAGTGTTGCAGTCTCACCTGTCTCTACATATACCGTCTGCTCATTGTAATATGCATCGGAACTTAAATCATCCTGTGTTGAAGAAGTATATAAATCTTCCCAATCAAATGTCATCTTACGGGTAACTCCGTTAATTGTAACCTCAAGGTATCCGCTTCCGGCAGGGATTAAATCCGAGGAGCCTGATGCGGTAAGTTCTATACGTCCGGTGAATGCATCCGAGCTGTCCTTATATACATTTACAAGACCTGCCCAGTCTTCATCATCCTCGTATACCTTCCATTCGATCTGATTAATCTCAACATCCGCCGGTATCATATCCTCTACCTTGACAGTGATCGAACCATTTGGCTTAAGTCCTGAGAAGCTGTCGATTGAAAGTTTGAAATCCTCTACCTGTGTAGGTCTTTCTTTTACGGCAACTATACATACCGCACTGGAAGTTCCGTTCGAAACAGTTATAACTGCCTGACCTGCCGAAACAGCGGTAACATGTCCAAACTCATCAACCTTAGCAACCTCAGGATTGCTTGAAGTTCTTGTTATTGCATCGTTTGAACCTGTGTTGTTGTTTACGCTGAGGTCAAATTCCTGACCCGGATATAAAAGTGCTGACTTCTGTGAAAGCACAAGTCCTGACTCAGCGTTTACACGGATAGCATAGGTGCGGTCATTAGCACCGTAATCACCACATGAGAGGAATACATTTCCTGTCCAGTTGTAGTAACCCTTGTACTCTGTAACATCTGCCGTAAAGGTAAATGTATGAGTATCCTCATCATAGATTGTCTCCTCAAGGAAAGGATTGTTCATATCAATGCTGTACTCTGTAACTTCCTTACCGTTTGAGGCTGTATATGTACGGCTTATCTGCGGGTCAACCTCTATCGAGGCTATAGAACCATTTCCGTCCTCAACCGTACCTGTCATGTAAGTGCGTCCATCCTGCTCATAGAAGGTTACACAGTTATTTACAAGTTTAGGCGCCTCTGTATCAACCAATACATCAAATGTAAGCGTATCACCTGTCTTGTCCATAGCATGTCCGTTGAAGGTAGGCTCCTTGCCATCCTTGAAGGACTCAAAATCAGTAACATCGCGTCCTGCCTCATCATCGTATACCTTGTCGCCGTAATCGCCGTCGCCGTATGCAACTATTGAGTATACACACTGTGTTCCGTTTGGAAGTACATTTCCATCAAAGTCTGTACCCTTCCAGCCGTTTGTAAAATAGTATATTGTGTATGGAATTACCACACCGTAACCGCTGTTGTAAACACTTCTTGGCATGTACGAAAGGAAATCACGATAATAAAGCTCACCCGTCTCCTTATCATGTACCTCGCTCACGATGAGCTTAGCATCTCGAAGCTGATAGAGTTCCAAATCATCAAAGCTGTCAAGATAGCCATTGCCATCCGGTGATATAGTGAAGTTACCCTGATGGAATACAGTCTGTGTGCTTGTCTCCGTGATGCTGTTTCCGAACGGGTTCTGACCAACATTGATAAAGTTGACAACCTCACCGTTGTTCTGAACAGTGCTGCCCATTACATTTACACCAAGTGCATAATGATTGTTGTTTACATCGTTTCCATCCTCAGGTTCATCAAACCAGTTGGTCTCATCAAAAATAGGAGCTGCCGTCCAGTCACCTATAAATGCAAGCATAGGAAGTCCGAGCTGCGGAACCGCCTCATCTGCTGATGTGAGGGAGATGAAGCCCTCTACAAATGTACCGTTAGGGAAGAGCGCTCTTATTGCCGCTATCTCCTCAGCCGTAAGGCTGACGTTCTTAGATACCTCAACTGTTGACTTTGCAGGAACCGTAACTTCACCAAGGTCAACCTTCTTTACAAGCACATCCTGCTCAAGCACCATGGTCATGCCGTCCTGCTCTGCCGTGTCAGGGCGTAAAATCGAAGCACTTATGCTGTAAGTCTGTGTCTTGTCCGATACATTCACTACATTGAATTTCAAATCATAGCTTCCGGTCCAGTCAACATCGTCGCCAAGCTCAAGCTTACCTACAAGCTTGTCCTCGACATCGATATATGCAGGAGAAGTGATTGCCGCCGCAACATTTACAATACCTGCACCCTGACGACGCGGAGAGACATATACTCCGTCCTCAACCGTAGGGACAGCCGTGCTCACGAGGAGCTTGCTTGCTATTGCCGCATTGTCATGCTTTGATTCTAATGAAACCATATTGGCATCGACATACTGACGCACAATGGCTGCAAGACCTGACATATGAGGTGCTGCCATCGATGTACCACTCATCATTCCGTAAGAACCCGTGTAGTCGTTATATACACCTGCACCGCCCTGGTAGGTCTGATCCACGATAGTTGACCAGATATTTCCGCCAGGTGCCGTTATCTCAGGCTTGAGTTCAAGTGAAGCACCTGCTCCCCATGAAGTGAAGGAACTCATGTTTCCTGCATCGCTCCAGCTTACAACCTTGTCATTCTGCTCTACGGAAATCTTGACCTCTTCACCGTTCTTGAGAGCCTCAACCATAGCGGCTCCATCCTTACCACCGATAAATGCAGAGGTGAGTGAAGTTCCATCCGTGCTCATGTTTATAAGTGTATTTGTCTCTGAATCGCTGTCATAGATGATTACAGCGAGAACACCGTATGACTCTCCGCGGTAATTTACACCTGAAAAGCTGCTTGCGTTATTAATCTTTGTCACAAATGAGAGCGGATTACCACTGTAATCTGTTCCGCCACGCTTTACAAGCGCAATACCTGTCTTGCCTCCATTGTAACCTGTATCAAAGCCTGCCTTCTGGTAGTCATCATATGTACCATAGCCGGCGTCATACACAACGAATTCGCCCTTGCCTGCGAACTTACTCTTCATGGCTATTGAAGTAGGGTCTGAATAACCAATCTCCATATCGCCCCACTTTAATATGCTGAGTAAATCAACACTGCTGTTTACGGAAGCAACAGAAAGATTGGATGGATATACGGCAGGGGCAGAAATCACTGAAATATCAGGATTTTTGCTCTCGTTGAGTCCACCGAGCTCGTTACCCATCGAAGGTGAGGTCTCGCTGTTTCCGGCAGAAGTCATAAGAATAATTCCTGCCTGCTCCATGCGCGCATATACCTCATTGTTCACTGTATCATCCTGTGAAAAACCATTATCTGAACCAAGTGACAGATTGACAATATCTGCACCCAGAACCATTGTATCTTCAAGTGCCTTTAATATTGAACTGTCCGTAGCGCCACCGCCAACATCCGAAAACACCTTCATCATCATAAGCTGGGCATCAGGCGCAACTCCTGAAAACAGCACCTGACCTTCATCGTTCTTTGCATAGCCTGCAATTGTACCTGATACATGGGTACCATGGTCGCTGCTTGTGTTGCGGACATTGACATCTCCACCGATAATCTCACCTGTATAGGAATCTGCCTCTCCGGCATAGTCAAATGCAAACGGAACCTTGCGCGTCTTATACATATCCTCATTGCTGGCAGCACTCATGCTGTTAGCGTTAAGCTTCTTATCTGAAAGGAAACCTAAGAGTGACTCCTTCGTATAACGGAGTTCACTGTCCTTAACGTCTGACTTAAATGAATTGTCGCGGAATGCCTCGTGCACACGACGTATTCCGAATACATTCTCATTCTTCTCATCATCAAACCATGCTGCACTCTCGATATCAACACCTGTGTCAAGAACTGCAACGAGAAGTCCCTTGCCTGTATAGCCTGCCTCCCATGCCTCGCTAAGATGAACCATGTCATAGCTGTAACCTGCGATAGCGCCTGCCTCAGTCACAGGCTCCTTCGGCTCGTCATATGTATGCTCAACATATGCACGTTTTACTCCGTCAAGCTCCCTGATTCCTGCAAGCATACCATAAGGCGCTTTTACAGCCATACCGTTTACAAGAACAGTCCACTGTGCCGTAAGTGTAACAAGAGATAAAGTCTCATCCTCCTCCGTGCTCATAGCTGCCGGCTGCATTGCCTGTATCTCATTAAAAAGTGCCTGCTGTTCACTGCGAAGCTCGTCTGCTGCCTGCATTGCCGCATCGCTTGCGAGGAACTCTGCCACTGCCTCTCCGGCAGTCTCATCGTCTCTAACTGTATACAGATTCATGGCATAAGCATCCATAAGCGGAGCCTCCTCAAGCTCAACGATGATTGTAACCATCTCATCATCGCGGTAGCTTACAGGTCTGTCTTCGGCTGAATTGCCAATATTTCCGGAAATAGCATCCAGACGCGGGGTTCCGCTGACCTCCTCAGCCTGCACATTCTTAAATATACCATCAACTGTACTGTCATCCGACTGTACCTGTGTCTCTTCAACAGTACTCTCGCCAGACTGTACCTGTGTCTCTTCAACAGTACTCTCGTCGGACTGTACCTGTGTCTCTCCAACAGTACTCTCGTCGGACTGTACCTGTGTCTCTTCAACGGTACTCTCGTCGGACTGTACCTGTGTCTCTTCAACGGTACTCTCGTCGGACTGTACCTGTGTCTCTTCAACGGTACTCTCGTCAGACTGTACCTGCGTCTCTTCAACGGTATTATCATCTGCTCTTGCAGTAAATGACATTGGATTTACCAATGTAAATACCATCATAAGAGCGAGGAAACCGCTAAACAACCGTTTCTTCATGTCCTTTTTCTCCTTGTCTCCATTTGTTATAGTTTTGTCAATGTACAAAACCAAATACACGATAACATACTTTTTTCATTATGGCAAGTTGCTAACATATTAAAGTGGTAGCACGCAGAACCATGTACTTAAAAAAATACAAGCGGACAGCCCTTCCGCTTGTATTTTTATTATTTTTTATTTGTTTAGTTAAAATTTCAAATTATTTTCCTAAGAAAATATTAAATCCCGTTTCCCGCATTATATCCGCTTCGTATAGCTGCCGATATATCTGCCGTCCTCTCACCGCTGCAATCACCCGCAAGCACATACGGAACAGTAATACCCGATACATCGAAAACATTCTTCTTGGAACCGAGAGCATTTACTATCGTATCTGCCTTGATTATCACCTCTGAACCATCCTGTGTATTTATGGCATTTATCGTATTGTCCTTTATGGAATTTACCTTTGTATTTACATACTGCTTCACATTATGAGCCATAAAATCCTTCGTTATCAGAGGCATAACTGTTGATGACTCACCTGACGCAATCTTATCCATCATCTCAACAATGCTTACGTCAAGCCCCTTCTGTGCAAGATACTCAGCAGTCTCAGTACCTACAAGACCACCGCCAAGAACTGCACAGGTTCCCGAAACCTCAAGCCCGTTAAGCACATCCCAGGATGATACAACTCTGTCCGAATCAACCGGCATAGGTAAATCCATGTTATGGGCTCCGACAGCAATTATAACCTTGTCAAAACCATTAAGCTCTGCCGTTGATACCTCTGTATTAAGCTTAATATCTACGTTAAGCGAAGGCAGAATATTCTTATAGTACTCAACCGACCTTAAAATCTCGCTCTTTCTCGGAGGCACTGCGGCAATGTTAATCTGTCCGCCGATTCTGCCGCTCCTTTCAAATACCGTTACGCTGTGTCCTCGCTTTGCCGCAACTCTGGCAGCCTCAAGACCTGCTATTCCGGCACCTACCACAGCAACCTTCTTCACACTCTCGGAAGGCTTAATTGAAACTGCCGCCTCATTTCCGTTCTCTGCATTGAGCACACAGGATATATATCTGCGTCCCTGAATAGCATCTACACAGCCCTTGTTACAGTTGAGGCATTCACGGATACACTCACCCGTCGCCGCCTTATTTGCAATGTCAGGGTCAGTCAAAAGTGAACGTCCGTATGCAATTATATCTGCATCTCCATCCTCAAGTATCTTCTCACCTGCAGCAACCGATACCACACGTCCTACCGTGGCAACAGGTATCGAGACAACCTTCTTTACACGGCTTGCAACAGGAAGAGTCCAGTTGTATGGCACATCGCCCATAGGCGGTATGGTATCGCCCATGTTTCCTGTGTGGTTCGCCTGCGCCACCTGTATCATGTCAACTCCCGCTTTCTCAAGAAGCTTTGCAAACTCAACACCCTCGTCAGCCTCTAAGCCGCCCTTTCCGCGCAGGGTACCATCAGGGTTCACGGTTATAATAGGAAGCTTGTACTCAATCATAAGCTCAGGTGCAGCCTCCTTGATAGCCTTAACAACCTCAAGTGCATAGCGCACTCTGTTCTCAAAGCTTCCGCCGTACTCATCTGTTCTGTGATTTAACACCTTGGAGCATAGGGAACCGACAAGGCGGTCTCCGTGTACCTCTATCGCATCTATGCCCGCCTGCGCCGCTCTCTTAGCACACGCCGCAATGCTGTCCTTAATCTGCCCGAGCTGTTCAACACTTGCCTCGCTCACAAAATGCTGCATGTCATGATGAAGCTTCGCATAGGCATCCTTGGTAAGCTGCTCCGCAAGCTGTGTCTGCTTAGCTGCCTCATCAGTATTTCCATCAGCCTGTGCCTTAGCTGCCGCCTGTCTTGCCATTCCTGCCTGCATAATCATTCTGCCCACACCCGGCACATCATACTCAGGGTGGAATAACTGTAATGCCACCTTGCAGTCATACGCGTGGAGTGTGTCGGCAAGCTTCTTATACACAGGTATCTGGCTGTCATCATAGAGCTTCGGCGTAGGTGAGGCTGTTCTCACAGGAGCCACGTCCCCTATCACAACGTATGCCGTTCCGCCCTTTGCAAGCCTCTCGTAAAAGCTTAAGCTTCTATCACCGATGGAACCATCCCTCTCCTCATAGCCCGTTGTGAGCGGCGGAAACATGATTCTGTTCTTAAATGTGAGCTTTCCTACCTTAATCGGTTCTAATAATCTGTTGTCCATACATAATTCTCCTTTAAAAATATATTTTTAATAAACAGAATTACTTAATTTTACTATAATAATATACACCGGACATCTGAAAACATATCCGGATGACTGCTTACAACGACCTAGCAAGCTGATAAGCACCGCTTATTGCGTCCTTAAGATTTCCTACCTTATCACAGTCTCCTATATAGTGCGCGTTCTCGTACTCCACCTTAGTCGGTGTGTAGCCGACAGCGAACACCAGCGTATCGGCATCTTTTATCGTGTGCTCCTCGCCGTCCTGCTCATAGGTGATGGTGCTCTCATCCACCTTCTTAACCTGGGCATTGAGCAGAAGCTTCACGCCCTTGCTCATAAGACGCTGCGTAAGACGGCTCTTGGCTGCTCCGCCATCTCCTGTCATAAGCGAGCCTGTCATCTCGATAACGGTCACATCCCTGTTGGCAGGAAAAAGGTCATTAACCAGCGGTGCAAGGTAGTCTGCAGTCTCACAGCCAACCGAACCACCGCCGAGAATGACTATCTTCCTGCCCGGGAACTTTCTTCCCGAGAGGATATCGTCCGCCGTCATCGTCTGCTTAAACTGCTTAAAGACCTCTATCTCCTTAGGCTTCGCACCTGTCGAGCATATAATCTCGTAGTCCTTAAACTCATCCTCAAGCATCTGAGGTGTCACCTCACAGCCCGTTCTCACATCAATTCCTTCATTATTCAGACGCCGTGCCATGAACTTGATGACCTTGCATAGCTCCTGCTTGCTGATAGGCACAGCTGCAAGTCTTAACAGTCCGCCAAGCTCGTTCTCCTTCTCGCAGAGCACAACCTCGTGTCCACGCTTCTTCGCTACATAGGCTGCCTCCATTCCGGCAGGACCTCCTCCGATGACAAGAACCTTCTTCTTTACATCAGCCTCATCAATATCATTCGTCTCGACAGACGGATTCACCGTACACGCTATAGGCTTGCCGAACATTATTCCCGTGAGGCATCTTCCGCAGCCGATACATGGGCGTATATCGTCCGTCCTTCCCTCGCGCGCCTTATTGGCAAATTCACTGTCACACAGATTAGCCCTGCCTATCATGCAGATATCTGCCTTACCATCTGCGATAAGCTCCTCTGCAACCCACGGTTCATTTATTCTGGCAACCGTGGCAACAGGAATATGTACATGCTTTCTTATCTCCTCGCTCGCATGTGCATGAGGTGCAGGTGATGTTCCCGGTGCCGGCATAGAGCTTCCTCTCTTTATAGTATTACCGCCCGATACATGCAGGAAATCAACGCCCTCCTTCTCAAGCTGCTTCGACACATATATCATGTCATTCAGTGTGAGACCGCCCTCACTGTACTCATCTCCGGATATGCGGACATCGATTATAAAATCATCCCCGCACTGCTTTCTGACCTCCCTTATAACCTCCAGGGTAAGCCTGAGTCTTCCGTTAATGTCACCACCATACTCATCCGTTCTCTTATTATAAAGCGGTGTCAGAAATCCGCCCAGCAGACCATGCGCATGTGCACACTGGATTTCCACTCCGTCTCCGCCAGCTTTCTTAAACCTGAGCGCCGCCTCGCCGAACTGCCTTACCAGCACATGCAGCTCCTCAACCGTGACAGCCCTCGGTGCCGACTTCGCATAATAAGGTCCCACATTCGACGGAGCTATAAGCTGTGGTGTCCCCGGAACAGGAAACGCCATATACGCAGGGTGGAAAAGCTGCGAGAGTATCTTCGTGTCGTACTTATGCACAGCGTCCACAAGCTTCTTCCAGCCGGGGATATACGAGTCATCGTATATAGACATATCCCCCGGAAGATAGGTGTAGGTCGGCTCAACCGTCGTAACCTCTGTCACGATAAGCCCGACACCTCCCCTTGCCCTGTTAGAGTAATGCTCGACAAGTGCGTCCGTCACATAGCCCTTATCCGCAAGATTAGTGGACAGCGGCGGCATAAAAATTCTGTTCTTTACAGTCGTTTTACCTATCTGAATGGGCTCAAACAGGTGTGGAAAATTTTTCATATAGGTTCCTCCAATCATGTATATTCTGCCTAAAAAACATACTTATATTATAACATTTTTGTGCTGATTTTACAATTAACAAAGTATAAAGTTTTTCACATTATACCTTCGGACATAACCTGTAATAATCAAATGCATTAACCTCCGCTTTTCCCTCTGCCGCAATCATTTTTTCTTCCTTTCAAACGCATGTACCCAGTCGGATTTTAACAGGAACAGCGTAAAAACAATCGTACTGAGCGACCATGTAAGTGGATATGCCCATGAAATAACAGAAAAATCCGGTATGAAGTGAAGTGTTGTTGTGACATAGATAATACGTACACCGCACCAGAAGGCTAACATTGTTATCATCGGCACTATCGACTTGCCGCAGCCTCTCAGCACTCCGGCTGCACAATGTGAGAACGCAAGCAGGCAGAAGAACAGGCTGATTCTTCTCGCATGTCCCCGCCCTATCATAACCGCTTCATCCACATCGACAAAGAATCTTAACAGCTGCGGTGCAAACAGAAATACAATCACTCCTATAAGTTCTGCTAACGCAACTCCCGATACTATTCCAAATGCCGCCCCTTTCTTTGCCCTATCATATTTCTTTGCTCCAAGGTTCTGTCCAATAAATGTAGGCAGCGAAATCGACATGCTTGTTATAGGAAGGAAGGCAAAACCCTCTATCTTACTGTATGCTCCGACACCCGACATCGCATACGAACCAAATGAATTGATGTTAGTCTGTACCACCATATTTCCTATACTTATAACTGAGTTCTGGACACCGTTCGGAAGTCCCTGAACTATAACTTCTTTCATGTACTCCGGGTAATACCTAAGCAGGCTGAGCTTAAGCTTTCCTACTCCATCGACCCTGCACATTCTTATTATACATAATACTGCGCTGATTCCCTGTGCTATAACAGTTGCAACTCCTGCGCCTGCAACTCCGAAGTCCAGAACAGCTACAAACAACAGGTCAAGAATAACATTCACTATCGAGGACAGCACAAGATAATACAGCGGATGTATGCTGTCTCCGAGTGCACGCATGATTGCCATTCCGATATTGTACATGATTATCGTGGAGACACCTGCAAAATATATTCTGAGATATGTAACTGCCTCCGGCATAACCTCATCCGGTGTCTTCATCACCGTGAGAAGCCACGGTGCCATCAGAAGCCCGACCACAGTTGCAAGTATAGAAGCAATAATTCCGAAAAGAAAATTCGTGTGAACCGCTTTTTCAACCGCTTCATAATTTTTCGCTCCATAGTACTTCGATATTACAACTCCTCCGCCGGTGGCAACACCATTAAAAAACCCTATAATCAGAAAAGTCATGCTTCCTGTTGAACTAACCGCAGCAAACGCATTGTTGTTCGCAAAATTTCCTACAACCCACGCATCCGCCACATTATAGAGCTGCTGTAACAGCTGCCCAAGAAAAAGCGGAATCGCAAATGCCAGTATCCCCCTTCCTATTGGTCCTGTAGTTAAATCCTTACCACTGCTTACCTTTGCCTTACCCATAATCCACCTCTTTAACTGTTGTCCTTTTATTTATTACTATAAGCACAATAAAAGTGCTCCCTATTCAGGAACACTTTTATTGACATATAATCTGCATAAACATATTAAGTTCGTTTTTATTCCGAGCCATTTATAATTATATAACACAACCGAGGTGAAATGCAATTCAAAAATCACTTTTTAAATAGGAAACACAGTTATATACCGGAACATCAAAACAAAATGACATATGCTTCCGCCCATTACAAAGAGGTGGAATATCTCATGTGACCCGAAGCTGCTGTGTCTGGCATTAAAGCCCTGTGCCTTCAGCGCATATATAACACCGCCTATTGTATATATAAGCCCACCTGATAAAAGCCAATAGAACGCCGGTCCCGAAAGTGCATTGTAAATCTTAGAGAATGCAAGCAGGCACACCCATCCCATTGCGATATACAATATTGAAGAAAACCACTTAGGACATGTAATCCAGCATAGCTTGATTACTATTCCCGCAATTGCAATTCCCCATACAAGTGCCAGCATCACATAGCCGGTCGTGCCATTCAGAACCACAAGGCATATCGGTGTGTAGGAGCCTGCAATAAGTACAAAAATCATCATGTGGTCAATCTTTCTCAGAATAGTCTGAACTCTTTGCGAGCCCCTGATTGAATGATATGTCGCGCTTGCTCCGTAAAGCAGTATCATGCTCAAGGCAAATATTCCAAGAGCTGCGAAATGTATTCTATCCGGTGCTTTGGCAGCCTTTATCAGAAGCGGCACCGCAGCAAGCATCGCCATGAGCATGCCGATAAAATGTGTAATTGCACTCCAGGGATCCTTAAGTCCTCTCTCCTCAATGTTTTCAAGTAATCCATTCATATAAGCTTCTCCTTTCTTACCCCTGATATTCATAGTTAATTGCGAAACTCAGTGTATTGCAACCGGACGTTGCTTAATATTAAAGCGTTACTACCCGCTTCAGCATTTACCGGGTATAATCCGATATGGTTATTGCAAGTTACGGTTTTATATATTTTATCATGTAGTTTTTAATACTACTTGTTATGTATTGAAATACTACCATACATTTTCTATTAATGCAATAGTTTTTTTATGGAAAATATACTGCACAGGACGTAAAAGAGCAGCCGGTCGCAATCAACCTGCTGCTCTTTTAAGAAATAAATTTTTATCGATGCTTTTTACTGTATTTTTTATATCGTGCCATATCAGCATTACATATCAGCTTCACACACCCAGCAGCTCCATAAGCTCATCCCTGCTCATGCTGCTCATTCCGACATTGTCACCGCTTATAATACTGTCTGCAAGATCACGCTTGCTATCCTGAAGCTTCAGAATCTTCTCCTCAATCGTGTTCTTGACAACCATCTTATATACTGTTACCTTCTTTGTCTGTCCTATTCTGTGCGCTCTGTCCGTTGCCTGATTCTGCACCGCAACATTCCACCATGGATCATAATGGATAACCATATCCGCACCTATAAGGTTGAGTCCAACACCGCCTGCTTTCAGTGAGATAAGGAATACAGGTACAGTTCCTTCATTGAACTGCTTGACAAGCTCCATTCTTTTCTGCTTGGATGTCTCGCCTGTTATCTTATAATACTCTATATTTTCCGCGTCAAGACGCTTTTCAAGCAGTTCAAGCATACTCGTAAACTGTGAAAATAAAAGCATTCTGTGTCCGCCATCAATGGCGCTCTGTATCAGCTCCATGCACGAATCCAGCTTTGCAGAGCTTCCATCGTAATTGTCATAGCAAAGTCTCGGATCACAGCACACCTGACGAAGCCTTGTAAGCTCCGCAAGAATTTCTATTTTCTTTTTGTTGAAATCCTTATCATCCGATGAGGCAAGCTCATTCTTCATGTGGAGAACCTGCGCATCATAGAGCTTCTGCTGCTCCTCGTCGAACTTTACTACCCTGTTCTCCTCAAGCTTCTCCGGAAGATCCTTAAGAACATCCTTTTTCAGGCGGCGCAGTATGAACGGTCTGACCATCTTCTGAAGTCTGGCCATAGCCTCCTCATCCTGATATTTTACAATCGGTGTCTCAAATTCGTTCTTAAATACATCATAACCATACAGAAATCCCGGCATAAGGTAATCAAATATGCTCCACAGCTCACTAAGTCTGTTCTCAATAGGAGTTCCTGTCAGTGCGAACTTAGCCTTGCTTCTTATAAGCTTTACAGCCTTTGCTGTCGCTGTGGTCTGGTTTTTGATGTACTGTGCCTCATCTATTATCTCATATTCAAAAACCTTTCCATCGTAGAGGTTGATATCCCTCTTTAATAGGTCATAGGAAGTTACAAGCACATCCACATTCTGTGCCTCATATTCCTCTATCATGTGTGTCCTGTCCTCCTGCTTACCGGTTACAGTCACCACCTTCAGCGAAGGAGCGAATTTTGCAAGCTCATCTCCCCAATTGAACACAAGGGACGCCGGAGAAATGACTATCGACGTTCCACTTCTTCCCTCCTCCTTGGCAGACATAAGCACCGCTATGGTCTGAAGGGTCTTTCCAAGTCCCATATCATCAGCCAGGATACCACCAAAGCCGTTAGCCTCAAGTGTCCTTATCCAACGGAAACCTGTTTTCTGGTACCTTCTGAGCGTGGCACTGATTCCCTCGGGTATATTATAATCCGCGTCATTAACTGTCTTCATGTTCTTCACTATCTCGCGGAATACCTTATCCCTTGTGTTGTAGACCTCCTCATGTTCCTCAAGCATCTTGTCAAGATACAGTGTACGGTACATAGGAAGGTGCATTTTCCCCTTCACAAAATCCTTCGGTGATAGCTTCATGGTCTCCATCATCTCAAATAACATCTGGAGGGATTCCTCATTGAGGTCTATGTACTCACCCGACTTAAAGCGATAGTACCTCTGATGGCTCTTATAATGTTTAAGAAGCTCCGCAAGTTCGTCCTGTGAAAGCTCGTCAGTGGATACATCAAGATCCAGGAGTCCACTCGACACGCTCACACCAACACTTACCTTGGCACGTCTAACCACATTAACACTCTTAAAACGCTTGGTGCAGAACACATCACCTATCGTGGCAAGCTCCTCAACTCCATGTGTCACCACCTCGAATATCTTCTCCTCGTTGCCGCCGCAGAATACAACATCCCTATCCGGGTCACATTCAGGAAAAAGGCTCTCAAGCACCGTAAGAATCTGTTTTTCTCTTGCCCCCTGTCTGAACGAATCAAGCAGTACTCTGCTCGTGCGTAACTGGTCAAGGCATGAAAACTCCTTATCCCCATACCTGACAACCGCCTTACACGTCACATCACCATCCGGCGCATCAAGATAAAATGCAAATCTGGCAACAGGTGCAAGGTACTGGTCTATCACATCAACATCCGTCTCAACTACATCAATATAATCACGGATTTCAGGAAGTACACTGTAATAAAAATCAGACAGGCTTTTCCTTCCCACACTTATGCTGAAGTGTCCCTCATCCGCCTGAGCAAAGAATGGCTTGAGCTTGTCATAAAATTCCTCACTCATCCTCGATATGCTCTTAGACATACTGTCAACGTAATACGTTGCCCTTGTTCCACAGCATATATACGGAAGCATAATTGAGACATGTATTCCGTCGAATGTGCTTCCATACATCTTAGGCTTAACATTCATTGTCAGCTTAGGGTTCTCATCCGCAAAATGATACATGGCCGCTTTGCTGTGTTCATCCTTGTCCTCATAGCTGATTAGCGTACTGCCTGCGATTTCAAAAAGCCTGTCCATTCTCCAGCCATATAGCTCTATGCTGTCTACCTTCTTGCTGCCGCTTCTGCCCCATGTGACATCCATTATCCTTTCGCGGAGCCTCTTCTCCTCATCAGCCGCGTCATTTATAAAGTTAATCCACTTGCGTCCCGATTCCGTAAAATTTTCAAGCCTGTGATTTATCACCGTATCAGAACCGTATGTATCGCTCGCACTGTTTCTCACATTCTCAACAAATTTTGCAAGATCTTTAACCACGAACATTCTGCTCATTCCAATTTTAAAGGATAGCGATAACATGTTATCTTTCCTGATAATTCGCGGTTCAAGCATAACCGTACCATCGGCAGCACGGTTATCCGCGATAACCCTGGACTCAAGCTTTGAACTGTACTCACTCAGAATCTGTTTAGCCCACACATCGGTGGCATCCCCGATTTCGTGTTTCCCGGTGTAATCCTCCACTATGTCAAGCAGACCTGATACATACTTACATATATTTTTTGAATAGTAAAAATAATAACCGGAGCATGCCTCACAGGAGCATGAGACATTCAGCAAAGAAGTCCTGTCTATGGTAATGCTCACGGGAAAAGAAACCTCTCTGCCATATCTTACCGAACGACCTGTACCGGAGAACCTGCAGGCATACCCATCGGCATCTGCCAAAAATCCGCCCGAAACCTTTTCAAGGGTTATCTGTCTATCGCGCACCAATTGCTCTCCCTCTTTTTTTATCTTTCGCTGTATCTTAAGGTTTTTCTTTATCTCAGCCACATTGAAATAACTGTATGCCTCATTGATGCGGCTTCCAAAGCCCTCGTCTTCGTTCTGTTCCTGTCTGGAAATAACCTCATCATACACCTGTTCATTTACGTACAATTCCTTTTTCTTTTCCATGGTATCTCCCTAGCTCCAAAAGTTTTCACATCTACATAAGCTTTATCGCATAATTACAGTATATATTTTTAACTTATTGTAATCAACCTAATTAAACAAATTTCCACTCAAATAATTTAAAATACATAAAGCTCTTTCACACTTCGGATATTTCAACGATGTTGGGGTCAAAACATGCTCTATAAACTTAGCGTGTATAACGTATTATATTTATGCATATCACGACTTTGGGGAGAAGCTTAGATTGTTCCAAGAACATCTTGCTTCGGACAATGAAGCTGATATGTATAAATATAATACGTTATACACTTGTCATTAAATTGGCATGTTTTGCCCCCCAACATCATTTCAATATTATTAATATAATAATTGTAAGTTTGTACCTATTATAATACAAAAGTCCCTTGAAACATAAACGGAAATAAGATAAAATAAATTATATTTTGTATTATAAACGAACTTCAGGAGGCTTATTATGAATTACGATGCTAATGTCTTCAAAGAAAAAGCAAATCAGAAAGCCAGGCGGATATGGATTATCTTTTCGGTACTTCTTTCCGCCAATTATGGAAGCGATGTCCCCAAGGGATTGTATCCCGGAGTCCACTATATTGTATTCTTAATTTTATGCTGGGTTCCGCTTTTATGCGGCGAGATTCTGCTAAGGGTAAAGGGCAGGGCAACTGACAAATATAAAAATGTTCTGGCAATAGGTTATAGTATTTTCTATGCATTTGTATTATGCACTACCGACTCGTCGATAGCCTTCACCTACATACTCCCTGTAACCAGTCTCCTTATTATTTATAAAAACAAGAGCTTTATTGTAAAATGCGGTATTGCCAACACCGCAATAATTGTACTGGGAGCCGTATATAAATACGCATCAGGATATAATTCGGCAGCCAATATTAAGGACTATCAGCTTCAGCTGTCATGTATCCTGCTGTGCTATATATGCTATGTGATGTCAATAAAGCATCTCAATGAATCAGATGGTGCCATGACCGACAGCATCAAGGCAGATCTTGAACGTGTTGTCAACACCGTTGAGAAGGTTAAGACAGCAAGCAACACTGTAATGGACGGAATTACCGTAGTCAACGAGCTGGCTTCGGAGAATAAACACGGCTCAGATGTCGTTGTCCTTGGCATGAATGAACTTACCCAGAACAGCAGCCAGCTTATGGACAGAACAGCTTCATCGCTCGATATGACGACAGATATCAACTCGCAGGTTCAGAATGTCGGTAACCTCATCGAACAGATGGTTACACTTACCTCCGAGTCGCAGGGACATGCAGCAGTCAGCAGTTCAGACCTTGATGAGCTTGTAAAGACAGCTCACACAATGTCACAGCTTTCCTCTGAGGTTGATGAAGTCCTGCATGACTTCAAGACAGAATTTGCGAGGGTTAAGGACGAAACAGGCACTATCCAGAGCATATCGGGACAGACCAATCTTCTCGCACTCAATGCCTCCATCGAGGCTGCCCGTGCCGGCGATGCCGGAAGAGGCTTTGCCGTTGTTGCTGAGCAGATTAGAACATTGAGTACTGAGACCAAGTCATCCTCAAGCCAGATTGAGGATGCTCTTATACATCTTGAGGAAACATCATCGAAGATGACTGCCTCCATCGAAGAGACACTTAAGTTAATTGCCCTCACACTTGAGAAGGTGACTATCACAGGTGAAAATGTCGGCAAGATTACTGCTGATTCAAAACAGCTTGGAGAGCATATCCAGGTAATCGACAATGCCATGAAGGATGTTGAGGTGTCCAATCACCAGCTTGTAGATAACATGGAGCAGGTTTCTTCAATCGTTAAGGATATGAACAACTGTATTTCCGATTCAAGTGAAACAAGCAAGCGTATGACCAGTAAATACGCTGAGACATCCGAAAATATCAATGAGATTGAGGAAGTAATAGAGGCTCTCATGTGTGAGCTTGGAATAGGCGGATTCATGGGTATTGAAGACCTCCTGCCGGGAATGAAGGTAATTATCCATATCAACACCGGCTCAGGCGATGCCGAATACCATGGCGAGCTTGTAAAGCAGCTTGATACAGGCATCGTCGTCAGCTCCGGACAGCTTCCGGTCTTCAAGAAGGCTGTTACCTGCAGTGTTAATGTCACTGTCGGCAACGTGCTGTACTGCTGGGGAAACGCCGAACTTACTTCAAATGACAACGGAAATGTATCCATCCGCCTGAATTCCAGACCTAAGATAGCCAACCGCCGTAAATACCCAAGACTTGATGTCAATTACAGCTGTAAGATAACCGACAGGAAAACCGGTCAGTCATACGACGGTACAATGGACAACATAAGTGCGAATGGCTTCGCGTTTGCCAGCAAGGAGCCTTTCTTTGCGGACTGTAAGGGCACTGATGTCTCTGTCGAGATCGAGAACTTCGTTCTCTCCGCACACAATGTTCTCGACGGTAAGATTATAAGAAGCACCAACGATGACGGAACCTACCTCGTAGGCTGCCAGATGCCGGAAGACAATATATATATTATGGAATATGTAGAAAGCCAGTTAAGAGGCTAGACCATTAACCAATGTAATCTACCGCAAAATAAGCTGCCCATGTATTACTTTCGAGGCAATACATGGGCGGCTTTATTTTATTCCCGGTTCACATTCTCTATATTTACCATATCTATTTAAAATATCGAATGAATTGTTTTTTTCATTCGGCTTTAGATGCGGATTCATCGCCGGCATCTATGAAATCCATAGGATTTATGCTTGTCCCTGCCTTATCGAGCTTGAAATAAAGATTGCTTCCTTCAACCGTGTAATACTGGCTCGGTGCTGCAACCGCTCCGAGAACATCCCCTCTTTTTACCTGGCTTCCAACTCCGACCATAAGATTCTTAAGCTGTCCGTATGTCATCACATAATCATTTCCCAGTGCAATCTCCATTGTAAGTCCCGTCTCATTTGTCTCATACACCGCAATGACAAGGCCATCGGCTGCTGCAGATACAACGGAGTCTTCCGGTGCGCTTATGATAATTGCCGGATTACATCTATATACATCAAGAGTTGGGAAATATATTGTGTTTGTCATATTGTAGTTTAAGATAACATTTCCCACTGCCGGCCACATCATCGTACTTTCCTCACTGAAGTTATACCCAAGAATTGTCGCTGTCGAGGCATTAACAGGCGCTGCCTCTCCGACATCAACGGACATTGAGGTATCCGTCACCTCTGTCTGTGTATTCCCTTCCTCTGACGGTAACTGTGCCACTTCAATGCCTTCCGGCTCTGATGGCTGTACAGCCACCTCCGTGCCTGCTTCTACTGATGGTTCGGATACAGGTTCAGCATCCACATCTGTTACATTCTCTGTGTCCTTTTGTCCTTTTTCATCTGTATTTTTCGCCACATCGCGCTCTCCAGCTTCAACACCTTCTTTCGTAGGTGCGATGGAACCGTCATTGCCTTTTGTCGTAGGTTCTTCGATATTCTTTTTGTCGTCCGCACTATTTTTTTCATCATTTCTTGCAACATTGGTCTGTGCCTCCCTGCTCTCTGTCTGCTTTTGCGTGTTCTGCTCAGTCTCATTCAAAGCTTCATTAATCTGATTCAGGTCGATATAATTCTGCTTATTATCTCCCTCTGAATTATTGCGTCTAAGTATAGATACTACTCCCACCACCAGAGCAACCATAATGGCAAGAGAGATGACGGTGGCAAATACCTTTTCCATGTCCACCTTATTTCTTCGTCTATTCAAGGCAACCTCCTCCTGCTGAATATACGTTATCAATTAAGACACCCTTCTACGGTATCTATAATATCATAAGCGTACATTCACATTATCAATTTTCCTGAGTTATACAAGAACCATACTGTTTTCCGATACAGCTCCTTTACTCTTGATAATAGGATTGCCACACATAATTATTTTATACAGACAATATTTTCAAAATAATAGTTAAGGATTTCCTGATAGGACTCACCAGCAGCAGCCTTCTGCCTTGCACCTGCTATGGATAAACCATATCCGTTCCCTCTTCCTTTAACAGTAAATCGTATTCCGTCACCAGTCTCTTGAAATATAAATGAAGGGGACGCAAGATTCAATATCCCGGCAAATGTATCCCCATCAATCACCATATTCCCAACCTGGATAAGTACAACATATCCCCCTGTAGTCTTTTCAACTATCTGTAGCTGCCGCGCCGGATATCTATCATCAAAATACAAATTCTCCAGGTTTTTTCTGACAATCGCCGCAAATTCTTTTTCCGTATAATCGCAAATGCTTATATATTCCTCATCTGTGCTGTCATAGGTCTGTTCTACCTCACATAGATATTTGCAATTTTCCCTTAGGTTTCTCGTATATCCACTTGTCAATTCGTGACTGTACGGATAAATTGTATTTCCATCACAGGTTATCACGACGCCCTTTGTCTGCTGTGCTGCCACAATCAACGCTGCCTTCTTCGCGCTCCATTCCTCTCCCCAGCGCTCTTTCAGCTGCAAATCGCTATAAAACACCGCGTCACTTTTTCTGTTATTTTCATTGCAATACGTCATGTATGTACGGCACATAACCGCCATTGTTTTCAAAAATTCAGAATTATCACAATAGTCATAAGCCGGTGCCAGCATTCCGACGATATACTCCTCCATGTCCATATCCTCACTTCCTATGCTATAATTCACCACTACAGAGTTCTTAGCATTGTTCCCGTTGAACCTGGAAGCTAAGGCAAGTCCTATTTTATCCTTTTCCAGTCCGACACCGCTCAATATCAGCGTAATAATAAATGGTATAAAAAAAACTGCCAAAGTGCAGTATAATACAAATTTAATCTGCCTTTTCATACAAAAAACACCCCCTGCACATATTCTATGCAGAGGATGTTTTTTTATTGCTTGCAAATTTGAAATATGTTTAAATTATAAAATATCAGACTTAGAACCCCAATGAAAGCTATTACCTGCAGTCTTCATCTGTAAGCTCAACCTTAACCTTATCAAGGTGCCATATATCGTGCACATACTCCTCAATTGTTCTGTCAGATGTGAACTTGCCGCTGCATGCAGTATTGAGCATTGCAGAACGTGCCCAGCCCTTAGTGTCTCGATACTTCGCCTCAATCTTCTTCTGGGCATCTGCGTATGAGCGGAAATCCTTCAATATGAAGTATACATCTGCGCGGTTTCCGCCCTGTGCATGGAGAAGTGAATCATAAATCTCACGGAACATCTCAGGATCCTCAGGTGAATAGAAGCCGTTGATAAGCTGCATGAGCACCTGTCTGATATCCTGATCATTGTTGAAGATATCCATAGGATTGTAGCCGCCCTCATTCTCATAGCGGATAACCTCATCTGCTCTGAGCCCGAAGATGACAGCGTTGTCCTCTCCTACCTCGTTCACAATCTCAACATTCGCACCATCCATTGTTCCGATTGTGAGTGCACCGTTTAACATGAACTTCATGTTACCTGTACCTGAGGCCTCCTTAGAAGCTGTTGAAATCTGCTCACTCACATCCGCTGCCGCAAAGATAATCTCTGCGTTAGATACGCGGTAGTTCTCGATGAATACGACCTTAATCTTTCCGTCGATTGACTTATCGTTATTGATAACATCCGCAACATTGTTGATGAGCTTGATTGTTGCCTTGGCTCTCTTGTAGCCTGCTGCTGCCTTCGCACCGAAAATAAATGTTCTAGGATAGAAATCCATCTCCGGATGTTCCTTTATCTGATTGTAAAGATACATAACATGAAGTATGTTGAGAAGCTGTCTCTTATACTCATGAAGTCTCTTTACCTGAACATCGAATATCGAACGCGGGTCTACGTCAATACCATTGTGCTCCTTTATGTACTCAGCAAGACGAATCTTGTTGCGGTACTTTATCTGCATAAACTCGCTCTGGCTCAGCTCGTCATCTGCGTACACCTTAAGCTTGCTTATCTGCGGAAGGTCTGTAATCCAGTCATCTCCAATCTTCTTGGTAACCCAGTCAGCAAGAAGCGGGTTGCCGTGAAGGAGGAAACGTCTCTGTGTTATACCATTGGTCTTATTGTTGAACTTCTCAGGCATCATCTCATAGAAATCCTTAAGCTCCTGCTTCTCAAGAATCTCTGTGTGGAGCTTTGCAACACCGTTTACAGAAAATCCTGCTGCGATTGCAAGATGAGCCATCTTGACCTGTCCGTCATATACAATTGCCATCTTGCGTATCTTCTCCTGATTGCCCGGATACATTGTCTTAATCTTCTCAACAAAACGTCTGTTAATCTCCTCAACAATCTGGTAAATTCTAGGAAGAAGTCTTGAAAACAGCTCTATAGGCCACTTCTCAAGCGCCTCAGCCATGATTGTATGGTTAGTGTAAGCACATGTCTTAGTTGTGATATCCCATGCCTCATCCCACTCAAGACCCTCATCATCAAGAAGTATTCTCATAAGCTCTGCAACAGCTACCGTAGGATGCGTATCGTTGAGCTGGAAGCATACCTTCTCAGGGAACTGATGGATGTCGCTGTGCTTCTCCTTGAACTTCGCTACCGCTCTCTGAACGCTAGCTGAGATGAAGAAGTACTGCTGCTTAAGCCTTAACTCCTTACCTGCGTAATGATTGTCATTAGGGTAGAGAACCTCAACAATGTTCTTTGCAAGATTCTCCTGCTCTGTCGCCTTCTGGTAATCCCCCTTGTCAAAGAAATCGAGATTGAAGTGCTGTATAGGCTCTGCGTCCCATATTCTGAGCGTATTTACCACATTGTTGCCGTAACCGACAATAGGAAGGTCATAAGGAACGGCATTAACGCACTGATAGTTCTCCTGAACGAAATGGTCTCTTCCATCCTCACCTCTGTAACATCTTACATATCCGCCGAACTTAACCTCCACAGCGTACTCCGAACGCTTAACCTCAAACGGGTTGCCATCCTTAAGCCAGTCATCCGGAACCTCAATCTGGTATCCGTTCTTAATCTCCTGCTTGAACATTCCATACTTATATCTTATACCACAGCCATAAGCAGGATAGCCGAGTGTGGAAAGTGAATCAAGGAAGCATGCTGCAAGTCTTCCAAGACCTCCGTTTCCAAGAGCAGCGTCCGGCTCCTGGTCCTCGATAACATTGATATCGAAACCGAGCTCGTCAAGAACCTCCTTGACCTCCTTATAGCAGCACAGATTAATCATATTATTACCGAGTGCACGTCCCATAAGGAACTCCATTGACATATAATACACCGTCTTAACATCCTGCTTCTCATATTCCCTCTGTGTCGCAATCCATCTGTCAATAATCATATCCTTAACGGCGTACGCTACAGCCTGAAATACCTGCTGCTTGGTAGCCTCATCAATATTCTTTCTGTAGATATTCTTGACATTGTCTAACACGGATTTCTTGAAATCCTCTTTGTTAAAAACAACCGTATCCATACAACACCTCCGTAATTAAAATAAAAACTGATTTTTAATTGATATCCCGACCTTATGACCCTGATATCATTTTAATAATATAGTATGACAAAACAACCTTTTATGCAAGGTAATTTTAAATATTTACCGAATTGTCACCTGCCATACACAAATGCCCTGCTGCAGTCAGTCCCGCATGTTCTCATGCCTGCTTTATCATGCAATACTGCGTGAGTCCGAAATGCTTCTGTATTGTGTCATACATCTGAAAGCCAAAATGCTTATACATATCAACATTCTTAGGATTATGTGTCTCAAGTGATATCATCATCTTATGCTTATCCGCATAATTTACGACCTCACCGATGAGCTTAGCGGCAATTCCATGGTGCTGAAGCTCAGGATTTACCGCAAGATATATAATATGCAGCCTGTTATTCTGGTGAAGCTGATCCGTCCAGCTCGAATTGAGATAATCTCTTCCTATTATGAAATTTTTTAAAGTTTTCATAGACGGGTCTTCCTTCAACAGATATCCGTCCGTTCTCAGCTCTGCGAGAGCCTCTGATAAATAGAAGTGAACCATATTGTATGGCTCCGCCTCATCTGATACAACCAGTATTCCGTTAATTTCTTCGCTGTCAGCGAATATCTCACAGGTCTCATAGAACTCATTCAAATCGCACTTAAAAAGCTCCGGCATAAGTCTTTTTCGTATATCCTCATCCGGTATCATGCTCACATACAGAGGATCTTTTTCAAAGCATTTGATTAAAAGCTGTTCCAGCTTCGGAAAATCTTCCTTTTTCACTCGATACAACGTATCACTTGTCATTTGCTGTTTACCCCTTTTTTAGTTTTCTAATACAGACAATTATGAATAATCTGTGTAATCTCTTTAACATACTGCGTAGTGTTCCTTACGTCAAGCACCAGATAATTCTGCTGGCGCACTCTCGCCTGTATAAGCACCGAAAGTTCATGGCTTACATCCACATTTTCATCCATTGCCTTCAATTTGTCAATAAGGCTTCTGACCACATCAAAAAGATTTTCGTGGTGAATTATCCTGCCATATCCCCACTTGAGCCTTTCCCGCGGCTGATTAAGAACATAGCCCGTAAAATACTCATATACAGCCTTCTCAAATTTAAAGGCATATTGGTTATTGTCTATTCTGTAAATCCAGTTTAAGGCATTTTTTATCCTTGTAAGCGGCTTGTCGGCATCCTTTTCAGAGCTTAAGGCATCAATAGCCTTACCAAGGAAAACCACATCATTCATAGCCGTTTCATAAGGGAACAGGACATCATCCTGCCAGTTAAGTGTCACAAGCGTATCCTGTGCAAGCGCAAATGCTTTCAGAAGCTCCGACTCAATGCGCATGTCATCATTATCCCTCGCTCTCACACCATGGTTTTCACCTGCTTCACCATCGTAGCTGTATCCATCATCTGCACCTGTGAATACCCTCTCCGGACAATTGCGTCCTTCAACAACCTCATTAACCCGCAGCGCCTCCAGCTTTAAATCCGTCACTGCCTGTACAAGCTCATCTGCTGCCGCCCTGTCATCACATATATCCCTGTCAAATCTGTGCAGAAGCTCATCGCACAGAGTTGTGAAGTCTATAGGTGCAACGCTCATGCCATCAAGCCGCAGCAATATATACGCATATAACTTATGATGGAACAGGTACACTCTCTCATCGTAGAACTCATCGCTGTCATACTGTGAATGATAGTGCGATTCCATGAACTTGCCACCGGCGAATTCATTCACAGTTGACGGAATACCGGATATCGCAACCGAGAAGTCATCTGACCACGTCTGGATAGGTGCCTTGGTTCCCACACCATCAGGGTATGCCTCATGTAAATCTCCCGGATATTCCTTCAATATTTTTCTGAAAAAATTCCTGTACTCGTAGGTCGAGCGCACATAATCCTTGTTTCCATGTGCAAACGCCGGAAGCTCAAAGTTCAGATCCGCGATTACCTTGCCCTTCCACTCAGGATGTACCGTGAACACTTCCTCATAAGCTCCCGTAGACCAGTCGTACTTGGAATTGATGACTCCCCATTCCTCCGCTGCCATGGCACATAATATTATTGTATTTTTCGGCTTATAATTGCTCTTTATAAGCATACGCCCTATCTCAATCAGCATGCTGACAGCAGTGTTGTCATCCTGAAAGCCCGAAAAATATGAGTCATAGTGACCGGACAGAAGTATCATCCTGTCCGGATTCTCTCCCGGAATCTCACCGACAATATTATATGTGCTCGCACCCGGCATAACCTTGGTGTATGCATCAAAAAGTACCGTACATTCCCTGTCGTTACCTACGTCGTCCGTTCTCTGTGCCATACACTTTTTTATACAATCGGCATCAGAGCGTGAGATTGAGAACGCCGGTGCGTCCGAAGGTCCCGCTATGTCCTGTGCGTTCAGTGCATTCTCAGCCACCTCGCCGTAGCCGCCCGCCTGAACGGCTATAAAACCTCTTGCGCCCTTTAACTTTGCCTGATATACGGGGAAATTAATCCACCACTCCTCGCGCTGGTTAATCTCCGCCATGACAAGCTTGCCCTCGACAGATATTCCGAGACGCTCCAGCTCCTCGTAATCCTCAAGCGTGCCTTTTCCGGCATCCACTATCTGCACGCTCTCATATCCATCCGTGACATAGTTCGTCTGATATGCTCCAAGCTGAAGCTCCCTCTCCTCGCCATCGGCGCATGCCTTGATAACCGCACGCTTAAACTCCCATGCATCGACATCCACCCTGTCCTTGCGGACATTAGAAAAGCCTGCCTCCTTCATCCTGTCAAGGATAAGCTCCCCAGCCTTATGCTCTGCCTCAGAGCCGGCGCTCCTATAGCCAAGCACCGGATTGCTGCGTATAGTCTCAAGCTCCTTTGCCAGCTTATATGAATAATTAACATCTGCGCTGTCCAATATATTTTTAATACGTTCCTCACTTATGCTGTCCATATATATCTACCTCGCGTTAAATCTCCGGGACACCGGGACCAGACCCCTGTCCCAAGTCTGGGACAGGGGTCTGGTCCCGGTGTCCCACTGATGCCATTATACCATGAATGCAGGAGTTTGAAAGTAAAAATTTCTACTTCTCTATCATTATCCAAAAATCATCTTCCGCCATTCGTCCTTGTGTTTTACCTATTATAAGCATGGGGTCATAGAACGGAATTCCTAACGCATCTAACTGAATTTTTATTTTATCCCTTGTTTCGGGAAAACATCTGGATTTCAAGAATTCTTCATAATCCACATAATTAGGATTAGTGTTTGCCCCGAACGCTCTGAACATGATATTATTTGTATAATTAAAAAAGACCCGGGAAACATTAATAAAACATTTCCCAAGTCTTTTTCTTTAGATATTCTTATCTCTTATAAGCTTCGCAGCCTCAACCATATTCCTTAGGCTGGCATCTGTCTCTGGCACCCCTCTTGTCTTTAAACCGCAATCAGGATTTACCCATAGCTTATCCTTTTCAATCTTCGTAAGCATTATATTAAGCGCATTCACAATCTCCTGCACATCCGGTACACGCGGAGAATGGATATCGTACACTCCAGGTCCGACCTCCGTCTCAAAATGCTTCTCCCTCAGCGCATCCAATATCTGAAGGTCGGAACGTGAGGCTTCAAACGTAATCACATCGGCATCCATGTCATCAATCGCCGTAATAATGTCCGTAAACTCACTGTAGCACATGTGAGTGTGTATCTGCGTCTCCGGCTTAACTCCACTGTGGGTCAGGCGGAATGCCGGGATTGCGAAGTCAAGGTATTCTGTATACCAGTCCGATTTGCGAAGCGGCAGCTTCTCCCTCAAGGCTGCCTCATCAATCTGGATAATTCTGATACCGTCAGCTTCAAGGTCAAGCACCTCGTCCCTGATTGCCAGTGCAATCTGCGCTATCGATTCCTTTATCGAAATGTCCTCCCTTGGAAATGACCAGTTCAGGATAGTGACCGGTCCTGTGAGCATACCTTTCATAGGCTTCTTGGTAAGTGACTGTGCATAGACGGACCATTCAACCGTTATAGGATTCCTGCGGTATACATCACCCCATATAATCGGCGGCTTCACGCAGCGTGTTCCGTAGGACTGCACCCATGCCTTCTGCGTGAACAGAAATCCGCCCAGAGCTTCACCGAAATATTCCACCATATCATTTCTCTCATACTCACCATGCACCAGCACATCAAGTCCGATTTCTTCCTGCCATGCCACACACTCAGCAATTTTCTTCTTATTAAAAGCTATGTATTCCTCCCTTGAAATATCTCCACGCCTGTAAGCTGAACGGTTTGCCTTTACGTCCTGTGTCTGCGGGAATGAGCCGATTGTGGTTGTCGGAAACTCAGGCAGACCGAATACTTTTTTCTGTATCTTCTGACGCTCACTTCTCTTCGGCAGTCTTATATAATCATTTTCCCCGACACTCTCAAGCCTCTGCTTTACCTGCTCATTTTCACAATCCCTCTTCACGGTAAAAAGCTGCTGATTATCAATGTATGCTTCTTCCGATGTGTAATCATCCGAATCCACAAGAATCCCCAGCTCATGAAGCTCACCCAGCTTTTCTTCCGCAAATGCGAAATGGGACAGATAGTCCTGAGAAAGACTGTGCTCATGCTTTAACGTATATGGGACATGAAGCAATGAGCAGGAAGTCGATAGCACGACATTTATATTCTTTTCTTTAAGCTGTGCCAACGTCTTTAATGTGCGGTCGTAGTGATTTCTCCAGATATTTTTTCCGTTCACAAGCCCCGCAAACAGCAGCTTGTCCTGTGGAAAACCATATTTTTCAATCAGTTTGACCGTCTCCCTGCCCTCTATGAAATCAAGCCCTATTCCGTCAAACGCCATTCCGGTCAGGTTCGCGTAAATATCCCTCACATCTCCGAAATAGGTCTGGAGCAGTACCCTGCAGCCGTTTTTGCAAGACAGCACCGCATCGTATATTCTGCAAAACAGCTCGATATCCTTATCATCCATATCCTGCACAAGCGCAGGCTCGTCAAACTGTATCCACGCCACCTGATTTTCGGCGCAGCTTTTAAGAAGCTCCTTATACGCCTTTATGAAATCATCCACATAATCAGCCGCCGCCATGCTACCCGTAAATCTGCACAGCCTGAGCATCGTATACACGCCGATTACTACGGGCTTTGTATCAATTCCAATCGACTTCGCCTGCTTATACTCGTCTAAAAGCTTACTCCCATACAACCCGATAACCGTGTCGTCCTCGACCTCCGGGACAATATAGTGGTAATTGGTGTTAAACCACTTCTTCATGGCAAGCGCCTTCACATCTCCCGAGTCCCCCTGATATCCGCGCGCCATCGCAAAATATGTATCCAGCTCTGACAACTTTAATTCCTTGTAACGCCCGGGAACAATTCCAAGCATCACCGCCGTATCCAGAACCGCATCATAGTGTGAGAAATCATTGCTGGAAATATAGTCAATCCCCGCATTTCTCTGCATGCTCCAATGAATTTTTCTCAACTGTGCTGCTGTCTGCAGCAGCTCCTGTGCACCGATTTCCCCTCTGAAATATTTCTCGGAAGCGAATTTTAATTCTCTTAATGTACCAATTCTCGGAAACCCAATTACCGATGTCTGCATAATAATCCCCTTTTCCGGGCAGGCTGCCGCACCGCCCTCCAACAATATTTTCTCTAATTATAATGGGCGGTCCGGTTATTGAAAAATATATAATTTTATACAGTTGTCATAGTTTAAAGCTATGTCAGTCAAATGCAGCTCTCAGCCTTCTAATTTTCCCCGTCCAAATTATCCCTCTCCTCAAGCAGTATCTTTTTAAGCTTCTTAGCCGCAACACTCATAGGACGTTTTACATCATAGACCATACAGATATCGCGCCTTGGAATTTCCTCGTTCAGGCATATCTGCACTATCTCATGCCTCCTGATTGCCTGATCCGCCATCGGCTGCGGGATAAATGCAAGCCCCAGCTCGGCTTTTACCAACGGCAGTATCTGGTCCGTGGTAGCTGCCTCCGTATCGAGCTTCATCTCAAGACCGTGCGCCATGAAAAACTGATAATAGAACTGGTAGGTCATCGTCTCCCTTCCAAGGCATATAAACGGATAATTCAAAATCTCCGCCAGGCTGAGCTCCTGACTCCCCAGCGCCGTGAAGGTCTTTCCTCCTACCAGTATCTCGCTAAAAGCCTGCAGTTTTACCTCCCTAAGCGGCTCCTTTGCGGTCGTCGGTGTCGTCACAACCGCGAAATCAATCTCCCCGCTCTTGACGGACTGCACCGCCTGCGGGGTTGAATGATTATATATCTTTATCCTTATTCCCGGGTATTCCATATGAAACCTTTTGAGTTTTTTGAGAAGATATATATTAAGCGCCGTCTCGCTTGCCCCGATTGCGATGCTGCCATGCTCCAAATCCGCATACTCCATCATCTCGTCCTCCGCGGTCTGTAGAATGGAAATCGCCGCTGCGACTCTTGTGTAGAGCCTTTCCCCCTCCGGCGTCAGGCGCACTCCCCTGTTCGTCCGGATAAACAATGTGCATTGTGCCGCACTCTCAAGACAGTTCATTGCCCTCGTGATATTGGGCTGGCTGTTCCCGAGCGCATGTGCAGCCTTTGTGAAGTTGCTGTATTTTGCAACATAATAAAAAATTCTGTAATACTCAAAATTAATATTCATATTCGCCTCTGTGATAATTTAAAATTATTGCTGTCATATCAATAATACTTTTTACATATCTCTGTACGTTCATTATAATGAACGCTGGTTAAAAAAACAATGCAAAGAAGCACAATAAAGGAGGACAAAACATGCTGACAGCAGTAACAGGCGTAAACTGGGGCGACGAAGGAAAAGGCAGGGTCATCGACCTGCTGGCTGAGAAGGCTGATATAGTCGTCCGCTACCAAGGCGGCAACAACGCCGGACACACCGTCGTAACCGGGCAGGGGAAATTTATTCTCAATCTTCTACCTTCCGGCATACTTCATTCCAAGGTAATCTGTATATTAGGCGATGGTATGGTGGTAGACCCGGAGCATCTGTCAAAGGAGATTGCACAAATCCGTGAGAAGGGAGTGCTCGTAACCCCTGACAACCTGAGGCTCTCCTCAAGGGCTACCATATCCATGCCTTGGCACCGCGCACAGGACGAGCTTGAGGAAAGCCGTCTTGCAAAAACAGGCGCAGCCTTCGGCTCGACAAAACGAGGAATCGCCTACGCCTACAGCGACAAATACAGGAAAAAGACAATCCGTATGGGTGACCTGCTCCACCTCGATGAACCTCGCATACAGGCGCGCCTTAAAATGATGCTCGACTCAAAGAACCTTGAGCTGTCGGGCTGCTACCATCAGGAGCGCATGTCCTATCCGGCTCTGCTCTCATGGTGTGAGAAGCAAGCAGCTCTTTTTGCTCCATATATATGTGACACAGGCAGCTACCTTGAAGCCGCTCTCAAAAACAGAAAAAATGTGGTCTTAGAAGCCCAGCTCGGCGCAATGAGAGATATCGATTACGGTATCTTCCCATACACCTCGAGTTCATCAACCATATCTGCCTATGGTCCTATAGGTGCAGGCATACCGGGTGAACATCTCAATCAGGTTGTCGGTGTACTGAAGGCCTACTCAACCTGCGTCGGTGCCGGTCCATTTGTTGCCGAGAGGGCAATGCCTGAGGCATGGATGGAGGCTCTCAGAAAATCCGGCGGTGAGTACGGAGCTGCCACCGGCCGTCCGCGCCGTGTCGGTCCGTTTGATGCCGTTGCAAGCCTTTACGGGCTGAAATGTCAGAAAGCCGACAAGATTGCCCTTACCAAGCTTGACGTACTCAGCAGCCTGGACGTGATACCGATAATTGTAGGCTATCGTCATGGCGATGAGACGACCACCTGTTTTGACCCTCTCGAGGATCTGGACTCATGTGAGCCTATAGTTGAATATCTCCCGGGCTGGAAGGAGGACATATCGGCATGCACTGACTATAACGACCTTCCCGACAAGGCAAAGGCATATATAACCCGTCTGGAAAAACTGCTTGAACATGAAATACAGTTTATTTCCGTAGGCGCAGAACGAAACCAGTATTTATTAAAGGGGGAATGGCTATGAGACACTTGATTGATCCACTGGATTTTACACTTGAAGAAACTCTGAAAATATTGAACCTTGCTGACCGAATTTCAGCAAATCCATCAGCATATTCACACGTCGCTGACGGAAAGAAGCTAGCAACACTCTTCTACGAGCCGAGTACGAGAACACGCCTCTCCTTCGAGGCAGCCATGTTAAACCTCGGCGGTCAGACCTTGGGCTTCGCCGGAGCCGAGCAGTCCAGCGCCACCAAGGGCGAAACCGTCGCTGACACTGCGCGCGTAGTAAGCTGCTACGCCGATATCATAGCTATGCGCCATCCAAAGGAGGGAGCACCTCTTCGCGCCTCGGTATACTCTGGCGTACCTATTATAAATGCGGGCGACGGCGGTCACAATCACCCTACACAGACACTTATCGACATGATGACGATACGCCAGCGCAAAGGGCGCCTGGATCATCTCACCGTAGGCTTCTGCGGCGATTTAAAGTTCGGACGCACCGTTCACTCGCTCGTGAACAGCCTCGTCAGATACCCGGACAATCAGTTTTATTTTATCTCCCCAAGCGAACTTTGCGTGCCCGAATACCTGATTGAGGACACATTGAAGCCGGCAAAGGTTCCCTATCACGAGGTTGATGACCTTGAGGACACTCTTCCCAAGCTCGATGTCCTGTATATGACGCGCGTACAGAAGGAACGTTTTTTCAACGAGGAGGACTATGTCCGCCTAAAAGGAACATACATGCTCACCAAGGAAAAGCTTGAGCTTGCGCCGGCAGACATGCCCGTGCTTCACCCGCTTCCGAGAGTAGATGAGATATCACTTGATGTCGATTCTGACAAGCGCGCAGCTTACTTCCAGCAGGTGCAGAATGGTGTCTATGTCAGAATGGCGCTTATCATGGCACTGCTCGACATTCCCGACCCGGTAACAGGAGAGGAGGTTTTATCATGTTAAATGTGGAGTCCATTCAGAACGGAATAGTAATCGACCATATTACTGCAGGAAAAGGTCTTGAAATATACAAGTTTCTCCATCTTGAAAACATCAGCCGTTCCATTGCACTTCTCCAATATGTGAAAAGTGAAAAATACGGCAAAAAGGATTTAATAAAAATTGAGGGCTCGGACACACTGCCACAGCTTGATATTCTCGGCTATCTCGATGACAAAATTACACTCATCTATATAAAAGACGGCAAGGTCGTACAGAAGCTTCACCCCGTCCCGCCGATAGAACTGCGGAATGTCATCAGGTGCAAAAACCCGCGCTGCATCACCAATCTCGAGGCAAACTGTGAGCACATATTCAGAATGTCCTCGTCAAAGAAATACAGATGCATCTACTGCAATCAGGAGATAATCACAAGGCAATAATTGTCAAAGGATAAACATTCAACCGTTTGTAGTAGGGAATTTCAACAATTTCCCCATTATATAAAAAACGCAGTCCCCAAAAAACGGGAACTGCGTTTTTCACGTCCGTATTATATGATGGCTGCTTTCACGAAGCCTCAGGACTTAGTCTTAATTTTTCTTAACTCCCAGTGTCACCTGCTCGCCGTTGATATCCCATTCCTTGGTATAACCGTCAAGCTCACCTGTCACAACCTTGGTTGCAAGAATTTCGGTGGTAATCTGGTCCGCCTTGGCATCGAGAAGTGCCTTAATCTTGTCGCTCCCGTCTGCGTAGATCGTGATGGTATCCATTACCTCGAAGCCTGCTTCCTTTCTCATGGTCTGAATCTTGCTGACGATCTCACGAAGGAAACCTTCCTCAATAAGTTCAGGTGTGAGATTAGTATCAAGTACTACCGTGACACCACTCCATGAGTCTGATACATAGCCCTCTGTCTGCGCTATCTCGATAAGGAGGTCATCCTTGGTAAGCTCTACCTTCTGACCATCAAAGTCAAACTCAAGCGCACCCTTCTCATTGAGTGTATCCATCGCTGCGTTGCCGTCGATGCTCTTTAATGCACCCTGAATCTTTCCAAGAAGCTTGCCATACTTAGGTCCGACAGTCTTAAGCTGTGGCTTGAAGCTGTAGGAGCTGTATGCTCTAACGTCGTCAGTGAACTCGACGCTCTTTACATTGAGCTCGTCCTCGATAATCTCAACGAAGAACTCAGAAAGTGTCCAAGGAGCCTTAATATACATCTTTCCGATTGGCTGACGGTTCTTGATGTTCGCTGCATTTCTGCATGCTCTACCGATAACAACCGCTGAGAGGACATCCTCCATGCTCGCCTCAAGGTCTTTGTCAATCCAAGCCTCGTTGGCAACAGGGAAGCTGCAAAGGTGAATACTCTCAGGAGCGTTCTTATCCTGCTTTGCAACAAGATTCTGATAAATCTCCTCTGTCATAAATGGTATCATAGGAGCTGCTGCCTTGCAGAAGGTGACAAGCGTTGTGTAGAGTGTCATGTAAGCATTAATCTTATCCTGCTCCATGCCCTTTGCCCAGAAACGCTCACGGCAGCGTCTTACATACCAGTTGGAAAGCTCGTCTATAAAGTCCTCAAGTACCTTGGCTGTCTCTGTAATCTTGTAGTTTGCAAGATTGTCGTCAACCGTCTTTACAACTGTCTGGAGCTTGGAGAGAATCCACTTGTCCATTACAGGAAGCTTATCGTACTCAAGCTTGTAATCATTTGCATTGAAGTTGTCAATATTAGCGTAGAGCACGAAGAAGGAGTATGTGTTCCAGAGTGTTCCGAGGAACTTTCTCTGTCCCTCCGTAACCGCCTTATCGTGGAAACGATTAGGAAGCCATGGAGCTGAATTCTCATAGAAATACCATCTGATGGCATCTGCTCCGTGCTGTGAAAGTGCATCAAATGGGTCAACAGCGTTGCCCTTTGACTTACTCATCTTCTTACCCTCGGCATCCTGGACATGGCCAAGAACGATAACATTCTTATATGGTGCCTTGTTAAATAAAAGTGTAGAAATTGCAAGCAGTGAGTAGAACCAGCCTCTTGTCTGGTCTACAGCCTCGGAGATAAAGTCTGCCGGGAACTGCTTCTCAAATAAATCCTTATTCTCAAATGGATAGTGGTGCTGTGCAAATGGCATTGAACCTGAATCGAACCAGCAGTCGATAACCTCAGGAACTCTCTTCATCTGCTTGCCACACTTAGGACACTTGATTGTGACAGCGTCAATGTATGGACGGTGAAGCTCGATATCATCAGGGCAGTTATCAGACATGTTCTTTAACTCCTCGATGCTTCCGATGGAGTGCATATGTCCGCACTCACACTGCCATATATTGAGCGGGGTACCCCAGTAACGGTTACGGCTGATGCCCCAGTCCTGAACATTCTCAAGCCATGCACCGAAACGTCCCGTACCGATTGTCTCAGGTATCCAGTTGATTGTCTTGTTGTTGGCGATAAGGTCATCCTTAACGGCTGTCATCTTGATGAACCAGCTCTCTCTAGCATAGTAGATAAGCGGTGTATCACATCTCCAGCAGAAAGGATAATCATGCTCGAACTTAGGTGCGTCAAAGAGCTTGCCCTCTGCCTCTAAGTCCTTTAATACCAATGGGTCTGCCTTCTTGACAAACAATCCGGCATACGGTGTCTCCTTTGTGAGTTCACCCTTTCCGTCTACGAACTGTACGAACGGAAGGTCATACTTACGTCCGACCTTGGCATCGTCCTCACCAAATGCAGGTGCAATATGAACGATACCTGTACCATCTGACATGGTTACATATCCGTCACAGGTAACGAAATGTCCCTTCTTGTTCTGCTTTGCAGCAGCCTCTCCCGCACATGCAAAAAGAGGCTCATACTCCTTGTACTCAAGGTCACTTCCCTTATACTTTTCAAGAACCTCATAAGCCGGAACAGCAGGTGTACCCGCCTCCTTATCCTCTGCCTTGGCAAGTCCGCCAAGAACCTTGTCAAGAAGCGCCTCTGCCATATAGTAGGTGTAGCCATCGGCAGCCTTTACCTTGCAGTATATCTCATCAGGATTTACACAGAGAGCCACGTTGGATGGAAGTGTCCAAGGTGTTGTTGTCCATGCAAGGAAGTATGCGTCCTCACCCTTAACCTTGAAACGAACGATTGCCGAACGCTCCTTAACAGACTTATAGCCCTGTGCAACCTCGTGTGATGAGAGCGGTGTTCCGCATCTTGGGCAGTAAGGAACAATCTTAAAGCCCTTGTATAAGAGCCCCTTGTCCCAAATCTGCTTAAGAGCCCACCATTCAGACTCAATAAAATCATTATGGTAAGTAACGTAAGGGTTATCCATATCAGCCCAGAAGCCTACTGTCGCGGAGAAATCCTCCCACATTCCCTTATACTTCCATACACTCTCCTTACAGTGCTTGATGAACGGCTCAAGACCATATTCCTCAATCTGCTCCTTGCCGTCAAGACCAAGCATCTTCTCAACCTCAAGCTCCACAGGAAGTCCGTGGGTATCCCAGCCTGCCTTACGTGGTACAAGATAGCCCTTCATTGTTCTGTATCTTGGAATCATATCCTTGATAACTCTTGTGAGCACATGTCCGATATGTGGCTTACCATTTGCGGTAGGCGGGCCATCATAGAACATATATGTCGGGCAGCCCTCCCTGATTTCCATGCTCTTCTTAAATACGTCATTGTCCTTCCAGAACTTCTCGACAGCCTTCTCGCTCTCGATGACGTTACGATTTGCCGATACCTTATCGTACATCTTTAATTCCTCCATTTTCACAAAATAAAACCTCTGCACATTCTCATGGCAGAGGTCATAAAATACTCATCATATTCACCGACATACCATCATATGCGTTCCATGTAACGTATGGAATACGTCTGTATCTACTCGTGCGCGCTCATATAGGAATCCCTAACCGCATTATCGGCGATTACATGGCACTCTATACAATATACACTTTCGTACAGCGACTTGGGAGTGATATTCAACATCGCCTTACTCGTACCGCAATCCCAGCACCTGCGGCTCTCTGTGACTTTCAGATGATATCTACTGTCTCCGTCATTGTCTTTAAATCTGTGAATATTCTAGTATAGGTTATTTAAAATTGCAAGCATTTTTTTCAACATAGTGTAACTTACCGATTTCACAGTTACTTTTCAGAGCCAACCTTCAAAAGGCTACTCCCCAAGATAAAGCATTACTCTGTCATTGATAATCTGCTGGACTTCCGCGATATTTTTACTGCCACTTAAAAATCCCTGCGCATCCTCAGTGACGATATCATATATATTTACATCATACCTTACATTATGTCCTGCCTTATCCACAAGCTCGCGCAGCAAAAGTGCCTGTTGGTCTGTCATTGGTTTCAACTCAACCGTTACTCCGTCCATAAGCATGCCTGAGGCGGTGCCAGCTCCAGCCATATCATTATTAATTATGTCATCAAAATATTTCTGAATAACCGGAAATCTGCTTGTATTTTTTTGGCTATCCTCGCTGAAATAGCTCTTAACAAACTGCCAGGCTCCAGCCTTGTTATCCGACTGACTGCTTATTGCCATCTTATAATATGTCCTGATTTCTGCCGGTGCTCCACTGCCATCCGGATACCCTGCATACCTTATGTCGCCTCCAAAATATGTATCTAAAGTTTTTATCGTGTCGCAATTATTAATACTGGTACAGAATAAAAGTGTCTCATTATTTTCTAATAATTCCGGCAAAGACCTGTCATAATCATTCTCTTCCGGCACATCGGCAACAACAACAAGCATATCCGCAAATTCCTGCGAACCAAAATAACTTTCCCCTTTTTTATTATCATAAAACAGTGGCAACGAATGATATAACAATGTCTCCAGCACACGCTGTTGTGAATATCTGAAAAATGGACGTTCACATGGATGTTCTTCAAACAGCTTTTTTATTGAACTGTAATTCCACTGTTCATACATATCAAGAAGCGATGCCTTTCCAACCATCGTACTCAACGAAAAATCCGGACTTAATGCATACAACTTCCCATCATACTCCATAGCCGCCAGTACATTGGGTATAAATTCATTTCTCCCTAATTCTTCATCGCCATCCATGAACTCATACATATCCACTACTACATTTTTATCTGCCAGATTTTCGATATCTATATCACTATCCGATATCCAGAAAATATCTGCACCGTTTCCTGTAATCAAATCATTGTAGAAGCTCTGCATGGCTGTATCATAATCATCCCGGTTATAATATTCCTTTACGGTTACATAATAATCCTTATTATACCTGTTAAAATCCATTATCTGTTCACGATAAACAGAAGCCTCGGAAAATGTTGCCATGACCAGTTCTTTTCTTGTTTTCACCTCATCTATCGGTATTTTCCTTATATCTGCATACTCAATATTTACCCTATTGTCTGTCTGACCATTGGTATTCGTCTTTCTATTCGCTATTCTTATTCTATCCTCATTTATTATCGAAACTCCACTGCCATTATCAATTTCCACTCCATAGTCCCTTAAACAGACTACTTCTTCGTAGCTTAACAGTGCCACATCATATTTATATATATAATTACCTGACACTATGTACAGACTATTCTCCTCCGCCTGGTTCTGACCCACGAAATACACTTGACCGCCATATATGTCCGGAGCATTGTCAAGACGCACTCCCAGCCCCGACTGTCCAATATCTATACTCCATATATCAATATTATATTTAGTATTATTGCATATCACATACCAGCCCTGCGCCTTCGTAACCGCCAGTTTGGCAAAAGTCCTGATATTGTCCTGCTGTTCTATCACACAGAGCAGCTCTCCATTACTATCCGCAAATATTATCGACTGTCCGCTTATTATGCCTATACGCCCTTCGTCATCTATTTCAATATCATCACATGACAGGCTTATTCCATCATCTTTACATCTGTTATATAACCCCTGCAGATTAATTTCTTTTACATCAGAAAAATTCTTATCATACAGATATAATACATTATTACAAAACCTTACAAAGCCCTCACTATACTCAAAATATTTTCCCGGAGCACCAAGCTCCTTGTCACTGCTCTCCCCTGTTGCACTGTCAAAAATCATAAGAGTATCTTTTGTTCCGGAATTAAAAGTATGTTCCCTTGATATACAATACGTTGTATCTCCTGCCACAAACATATCAACCAGAAAATCAAGACTACTGTCTATCTCATATTCCTGCTTGGAAAATTCCGGCACATACACGGTGGCACTTTCATTATCTTCAATTTGAGGTTCAACATTACTGCCGTTCCGACAGCTGGTAAGCGTTGCTATGAGCGAGGCAATTATAATAGAGTATAATATTACAATATTCTTATTTTTTGTGTGCATAAAGCCCCCTTAGTAACGTGTTCTATAGGTCATAGAAAAAACCTATAGAACACGTAATACTATCAATAACTTAAATTACCATATTCATCCACATAAAATGACTTTGAAACATTAAATCTAAGTTTCTCATATTCCATATCTATTGTCACAGTGATGTTACTACTATTACCATCAGCATTATGAGTTAATCCATATATAATTACTGTATGTCCATCAGGCACATCCGCTTCTGTAAATTCTGCACCTGTAAACCATGACGTATATCCTTCTTCCCACGCATAATGCAAATCAAAGTAAACAACTATATCTGTGTTTGATATCCTTAGTCCAATGTGTTTTGTTTCCTGCTGTGAACGAGTTACACCAAAGGTATTGTAATCATTCGCTTCTACTACGTCTCCATCTGAGGCATAACATAAGGTACTTCCAAATATCAAAGTCATAGCTAAAATAAATTCCATAAAAATTTTAAGTTTTTTCCTCGTAGTTGATTCCTCTTAAGCCGGCTTTTATCACAATATTTATCTGAATATTCCTTTATTGCAATTTCTATTTTTTCTAAATCAGCTGACCTAATATATTCAAGCACATTGAATCTGGCTTGCATTTCATCATACTCGTCCCTACACAGATATTTTCCTGCCTTACTTCCGCTTATGCCAAGTCTTCCCAGCACAGCCATCACAAGATGTATATCTCCAGTATAATTTCCATTTTCTATCCTGCTGTATACACTCTGCTCACAAATTCCTCTATGTACCACCTCAGCAGTTAGTCCACGCCTATTTCTCTCATAGGCTATCATATTTCCGATGTACTCTGTTTCCATTCTTCACCATTATTCCTAAGTATATTCCATTCTCAAAAAATATCTCTCGATTATAACGACATTAAATATATTAATCCTCATTTCTGAGCAAGACAAATAGCCAAAGCCATGCTTGCATGACTTGTTATAATAATGCAAAAACCTCTGCACATTCTCTTTGCAGAGGTTATAAAATGCTTATCATATACGTTCCATATAACGTATAGAATGCATATGTATCCACTGTCCTAGTCATAGTCTTTAAATCTGTGATTATACTAGTATAGCTTGTTTAAAACTGCAATCATTTTTTACTTCAAAGGGACAATTTTTTTGTTAATATCATGCCCCCATTACTTATATTGTATATTTTATCTGCAATTTTATCGTACTTACTATTATGGCTGATTACAATAATCAAACTATTATTCTTAATCTGTCCAAGATATTGTATCAAGCTTTCTTCTGTCTTCTCATCCAGATTGCTGCCCGGCTCATCAAGTAAAATACATCTTTTATTTTCTATAAGGATTCTGGAAAGGTATATTTTCTGTTTTTCTCCAAGCGATAAATTCTCCGGTCTTAACACTACCTCTTTTTCAGCATCCGGAAGCTCTAATATTTTTTCCATGAGCCTATAATTACCCTCCGGTATATTCCTTCCACATAGTACATTTTCCTTTACTGTTCCTTTCACAAGGAAATCAGGATAAAACAAATATGTCATATCCTCGCACAGTTCTTTAGCAATAAATATACTGCCGTTTTCTCCAACTTTTATGTGTGTACTATCAAATATCCCCGAAAGCACATTAAGCAATGTTGTTTTTCCGCATCCATTTTCACCCCTGACAAGGATCAATCCATTCTTATCCGCATTGAAGTTGTCAATATTGAAAAGACAATTTCCATCTGCTGTGAGCATCTGTACATTTCTTAATAAAATTCCATCTTTTCCATTTTTATCCGCTGCATTATCACCATCATCACATATATCGGGATTTAACGAGGCATCCGCTATGTCGATAAAATCGCGTGCTCTTTTAAATACCGGCTCCTGGCTAAGCAATGAAGCCTGCAATGAAGCAACTTCTCCTAATGGTGAAAAAACCAGTCCAATTATCTGCATTGCATATAAAAGTGTTCCAATTGAAATAACATTTTCTGTGACAAGATTTCCACCTATGACAAGAATAATAAGCGGTGCCAGCATGGTAATTATCTGAGGTAATTCCTGTGTTATCAATAAATAAAAATGCTGCTGATTTCTCACTTTATAAAATCTGTCACACTTTTTATTATAACGTGACATTGCAAAAGACTGTGCTTTATTAAGTCCAATACTCACTTTTCCATTTATAATTGTTTCTGTCTCACCAATCCACTCATCCGCTGCCATTTTTTCATCTGCAACAAGCTCATTTAACTTTTTTTTATTTACAAAGCTTGACATCACATATAATGGTGCAAGCAATATGGCAACAAATGCTATTATGTAGTTAACATTAAATAGAATTCCTACGATTACTATTACCTCAAGTATATCCACAGGAATCATTGTAAGATAATTTGAGAGCGAATATATAGAATAAATATCATTATTATGCATATTGAATATCTTACTTTTTGACTCTTTCTCATACTCAGGATTACTTGAGCTAATTACCTTTTGCATGAGCTTAACTTCAAAATCCTGTGCCAATTGATTTGCAAATATCTGTCCTTTATAATTTACAAAATAAAATATAAAAATATGTATGACAAATGTTGCCACAACAACTAACAGCAGCCAGTAATATGGTATATTTCTTCCATTTTCAATCATCTCGTCTGTCAAATATCTTGTAAGGTACGCAGGAATTAACAGCAATAAAAAACTGATAATATTTGCAATAATTCGCTTAATCAAAATCCATTTAGGTATGTTTATAATAGACATTTTTAAAATTTTTTTCATTGTGTAATCTCCTAAGTGTAATATATTTGCCATACCAATTTACAATATAAATCAAGTTTTTTATCAGACTATTAAACTATTGATATTATTTTTTAGATTCATCTTACAATCTGAGTACACGCTTGTCCATGACATTGCATACATTTTTTTATTACTCCAACGTCATGGACATCATAGGTAATATATGTTAAATTACAATTTTTGTATGCCGCCCTTCACAGCACCATTTGTCTGACATTGTATTCTGACATCTAAATATTAAGAAACTATCGGACGGTTCTAAGTGCTTATAATATAGTGCGGTGACCTGCAATGATATCCCCTTGTAACATTATTTTCTCTCATCCAGATAAAGTTGCACCCTATCCTGTATGTCTGCCACTGTTGCTTCCTTTGACTTGCCGCCTGCGAAGTAACTCTCCATTTCCTCCACCATAATGTTAATTATCTCACTGTTAGCCGGCATATACAATTCTACATTATCTATCAGGCTCATTACCACGTCTATCTCCTCCTGTGTTGCCTAATGATGGTTTACCGGTCCCTGCTCGGTGTAAAATGTAGAGCGCTTCTCCTCTCCTGCGTGTGCAAGTTCTTCATCAGTGTAATCCGGTGGTTGTTATTCATGGTAAAAGACTCCGAACCATAGGTTTTGTTACGTATATTTTACCATATATTTTTTTCACCTGGTAGGTGAATAATGAGTATCTTAAAGAGCTTTTACACCCCAACCCGGATAACTTCATCATAAAGCTCAGCCAGCTTTTCAGGCATTTTGTGTGCCACCGAAATTACTGTTTTTCCCACCAATGCAAGAACTGTTCTCTCAATGAAATCCGTTGTTACAGAATCCAGATTAGCTGACACTTCATCAAGGAGCAGTATCTTACTATCCCTGATAAAGGCTCTCGCCAAATTGATTCTCTGCTTTTCCCCACCAGAAAAATTAGAACCATTCTCACCAACCAGTGTATCCAACCCATCCGGGAGCTCCTGAATTAGATTTTCCAACCCACACTGTTTTAGAACGTTATGTATCTGTTCGTCTGAATATTCTCTATACAATGTAATATTATTCCGAATAGTATCGTTAAATAAAAATACTTCCTGACTTGCTAAACTTACCAGATGGCTTAGAGAGTTTCTTTCCACCTGTTTTAGCTCCTCATCTCCTATCATAACCTCCCCATCATATTCGTCATACATACCAGAAATAATATTTAACAGTGTGCTCTTGCCCGAACCGCTCTCTCCAACCACAAGGTATTTCTTTCCTTTTTTTAATACAGCCGAGAAATTATTGAGCCCTTTCGTCTCGTTAAAAATAAGAGAAACATTCGTCAGTCTAATATCTCCGTATACAGCCTGTTTTTCTCGTTTCGGATGATTACCTTCTTCGCTATGAAGGATAGCCATATATTTTTCTGTCAGCTTTTTGGATGACTTGAATCGAATCCATGTATCCGATGCGGTCATAATGGGAGAAATAATTTTCCCAGAAAGCTGTCCGAACGCAATGACTATTCCAACGGTAAAGCTTCCTTTAATTGCGAAATAAGCTGCAAGTGCCATGATAATCACTGTAGATGTCAGCCCAGCAAGTTCATTTAGGCAAAGGAATAAAGTCTTGTCATTGCCGTTTATCTCTTTTGCCTTTTCCTGCTTTTCATTAGCCTGCTCATGCCTTCTGATTATCTCATCATATAGGTGATAAGAACTGATGATTCGATAGCCGCGAAAATCATCCTTAATTTCTCCCGAATAAGATGCAGACTGTTCTGCATAGCCTCCTGTACTCCGTTCCAGCATCTTTCCAGTATGCTTTACAACCAGTGCCGTAAAACCACCTATCACAAGTATCAGTAAAAGCATCAATGGCTTTATATATATACAGGTGATTACCGCCACAAAAAATGAAAATACAATCATAGGTATCTGTAAGATATTATTGAAATACAACTCCTCATACATATTGAGATTATTCTGCAAATCATTCATGTAATCCCCTGTATTCCTGCTCTCAAAATCAGTCACATTTTTGTGCAGAATCCTATCAAATAAATCATGCTTTAAGTCCTGTCTGGCTTTACATATCAGCTTGTTTTTTGTAATACCATAAAAGAATTCAGAAAATACAGTCACTAATAAAAAAACAATTCCAACAATTAATACTCTCATAAGCCTTTGCAGATTTCCTTCCGCAGCACAATTCATAATCTCGCTTAAAACGAACGCAAAGAAAACACTCATCGTAGAAGAAACAACAAGCAAAATCGCATACACAGAATATAATCCTTTGTTTTTAATAATATATCGATACACACTCTACCTCCGTACATCACAAAAACCATTGCAATAAATATCTGATAGTTTACTGTTACTTTTCGTTAAATTACCTCTCCTTGTAACTTATTTCCTCTCATCCAGATAGAGCTGAACTCTGTCCTGTATAATCGCCACAGTCTCCTCCTTAGACCTGCCGCCCAGGAAGTAGCTGTCAAGTTCTTCCTTAATGATATTGCTTATCTCACTGCTATATGACGGAGACAGCTCCACATTTTCTATTAAATTCATCACCGTGTCTATCTCTCCCTGCGTAGCATAATGGTAATTTACTGGTCCCTGCTCCGTGTAAAATGTACTGCGCTTCTCCTCTCCTGCATGTGCAAGCTCTTCATCAATCATCTCCTGCTGCCTCTGTTTATTAGAGGAAAACCATCCAATACTGGAATTATCATTTATAAGACAGAACTTGATAAATTCCCATGCTCCGTCCTTACAGCCGGAATTCGAAACAATTGAATATGCATCTGTTACTGAGAGATTATGGCATGCTCTTCCATCAGCAGTAATATATCCTTTAATTATAATATCGTCACCATATTTGGCATAATATTCCTGTATAACTTCAAAATTATACAAATTTATATTGTTTATGAGACTTGTCTTTTCTTCTATCGGCGAATAATTTGCTTCACTCGGAAGCGGTTCTATTATATCAAGCAGCTCATCGAAGGTTTTGGTTGTAAAATCACAGGTTCCACTATCACTGTCTATAAATGTATCAATCGAATATTGCAGAATTCTTGCCAGCATAAATTCCCTTGTCCATGTAGAAAATACACTGCCCGGATTATTGTTAAGGCACTCTGCCACATCATCTATTGTCCAGCCTGCACTCTCACCCACCATGTCTGCCTTTCCAAAATATGAATATATAACATACTCCAACGGCACAGAGACAAGCACACCGTCTATCGTACATGCCTCGACAACAGATTCTACATAATCCTGTATGTCTATTTCTGTATCTCTGTCAAAATATGGTCTGAGGTCATCTATTACACCCTTATCGACAAGGTTGTAAATATCTAAATATTGCAGATTAAGCATATCCGGTGCATTTCCGGAGGCAAGGTCAAGATGAAGTCTCGTTGTTGCCTCATCCGTAGTTAACTCATTGCTTCTGTCATTATATGCCCTTATCGATACATGATACTTCTGCTGGCTTTTATTAAATTCTACTATGTTACGCTCAAGCAGCACAGGTGTATACATACAGCCTATTACAAGCTCTTCCCTGTCCTCTTCCGTAATATCCGCCCTGCTCACACGTCCGACAAATTCATATTCAAAAGTCTTGCCTGTCTTGTCGCTTTTATCATTATACATAACTGCTATGCACGAATCATCTATCAGATATACATTAGTTACGTCATTACTTACAGTATCAACATCCGTCCACCTAAATAATGTATCCGTGGTTTCTTTTTCCACATCATACACTAATATTCCACTCTCTCCCTTCACAAATATCCTGCCGGCAACACTTCCTAATATATCTCCTAATGGGAAGCTGAACTTTCGCTCTATCACATTTCCCTTCTCATCTATTCTGAATATTCCATAATCATCTGCGTAATAAGCACTATACCATACTGATGAGTCATAACTGAATACACGTCCGTTTACTCCAGCTAATTGTGTAACATTGCCATCATGGTCAACTATATTAAGCCCTTGATAGTCCCTGACGTAATAATAGCCATCTGCCGTAACAACAAATTCCTGTGCGAGATTTAATTGCCTTGGATTGTTCCTCTCCGGCATATCCGCACTCAATCTCATAGCCTCAATTGTCTCATCCTCATAATTATATTTCAAAATAAAGGATATATAATTATTGTTAACATCCGCTGCCTCTGCTAGAATATACAGCCTGCCATCATCTCCTTCATACAGCTTATCTATATACATATATGAATAGCTTCCAAGCTCGTCATTTATCAATTTTTCAATCTTTGAAAATTCAATCTCAACTGTCTTTTTGTCGGTAAGAGAATAGACGGATATTCCTCCCTCTTCTCCTTCCTCAATCATGTTTAAATCTCCATCACTGCAAAAAAGCTTATCCCCAATAAAAAAAGTATCTATCAACCTTATATTCTCAGGCAGTTCCCATTTCCCATCGTCCTCAAGTCGCCATGTGTATAAGTCGGCATTCTCCCAGTATGTGCTGTCCACCGTCTGCCCCTCTGATAACGAACTATCCGTTTCAGTCTGTCCAGCCGCGGTACCAACACTATTCCCGCCTTTTGCACTACAGCCTGCTGCCACAATCGCAAAAAGGCATAGCCATACAGCTATGCAGCCTAAAATTTCAGAAGTTTTCTTGTAACCTTTCATAATTATCTTCCTCCTCGTATAATATTTTTGAATGCTGTCTTACTATGTAGTTCAAGCAAGACCGCAATATTTTTATTTAGCAATTAAAACACCTGACCATATTCATCAACATAATAAGAAATATCACTGCTTCCTACTTCTTTCCCATTCCTAAATACCACAATTTTAAATAATATTGTACGCCCTGTTGTTGTTATATAACGAACTTCAGCTGTCCATCCATCCTGTGCAATACCATCTGGTACAGAAAAAACCGATGCATATCCGCTTCCAGATGTAAATCGTGAGTCATAACCTTCATCCCACTCATAATTAAGCATTATTTCACCATTAACACCAACATTAAAAGTCACATTAGGCAAGATTGTTACAGATATTGATTTTGAAAACCCAACAGTAGTACTGTCGCTCTGCCCATACCCCAAAGTCATAATTCCATCATCTGTATTCGGCATCGCAAATACGTTTACAGGTGTAATAAATGTTACACTACCCACAATTAACATAGCCATAACTTTTTTGAATGTTTTTACAATCTTGAAATCCTCATTATAATGTATTTTTCAAACTTTCCCCCTAACTAATCTATGAAAATACGCTGCAGCCATTCTTCCCATAATAGCATTACACTTCCCACCCGACGTATGATTTAAACCATACGCCAATGTTATACTATTTTTGCTTGATTGTCCATGACATTGAACCCTGTTTTTTTAGCCTCCAATGTCATGGACATTACTTGCACTGTATAGTATAGTCAAGTATATGAAAACCTTTTTACATCTCACATAAGCACGAAAGGGGTACTATATTATGAAGAAAAATTTACGTTCAGTTATTGCACTTTTACTTATTGTCTTTAATATCTCAATAATATTTGATAACAGCTTTATCAATAATTTGAATAACGGTAATGTATCGGTTTATTCGGATGAAGATAATAACACCTACGATAAGAATAAATAAATATCGTACAATTATTTTACATTATGCTTTTCAATCCAGCCATTATACAATTTCATTCTTCCTTTTTCCTTGAGCATCCATGCTATCCAATAAGCACACTCACACATCTTTATGTCATCATCGGAAACACTGTTTCCACATTCCGCATTATTCCACGGAATGCAGTATATAATGGTGGATAAGCAATGCATTCTTTCACAATTCAACTCCAAATTTATGCCCCATTCAGAATAATTATTTGAATCCGTAAAACGTGCTGCATTACCTGTATAACTTGCACAACGCGTTAATGTACCCTCAAAATTAGTTGCAGATGCTCTGTCATTACCTGAATCGCTTAGATAAGTATTACACATGTGCTCATATACCCCAAGCTTTGTATAATTTTTTACCTTATCCATACAGTAAAAATATCTATTTATAACCATTGTTTCTATTCGTGTAAAAATTGTCAGCTTTTCTATATTCTCAATATTAAAACCTAACATTTTCTCATGCAGTAATGCATATTTTTCATAATTATTTTTCTCTATTCCCATATCTGCGCCAACATTCACATACTCTAAAAGCATACGATTTATAGGGATATTTACATCAAGTTTTTTCGCTATTTTTTCGTTCAACCTTCTGCCTGTAACATAATCATCAATTGCCTGGGCATGTACCATATCATCCCATATTCTATGCGTCTCCCAGTCATCACACACCATAACGTCCTCCAACAACACCCCTCTAAGCTCCAGCTTATCAAGAAGTGCTTCCACTGTACTGCGTTTAGGCGAAACTCTCCTGTTGATTATTCTGCTGACTGTCTCTGGTGCACATACTCCTTCGGCAAGCTCTTCGATGGTCATGCCATATAGTTTTCTCCGCTCGTTGATAAGCTTCTCAACAGGATAGAATTCCCAGTCACTGTTATAATACGGATACCACTCTAACAGCTCTCCCTTGACATGATACCTGTTTCTCAGCCATTCATAATGTTCAAGAAAACTATCGTACTGCTTATCCGGTTCTTCTCCAAGAAGCTCCAGCAAGGCATGCCTTTTATTTAACAACGGACATATATAGTGAAGTCTTGACGTGTCACTGAGCACTTTTAGGGCAGCATTACATTCATTAAGCCATACCTGCCTGTCATAATCTCCCATGCGTTCCGGTGTATTTATGTCCAGCATTTCACAGATTGTTTTCGGATAGACGCACGCCATAGTCCAATAGTCTGAATTTTTTCTGTGACAATATGCAAGAAGTCTCTCATACAGCTTTTCCGCCTCCATATAATTTCCAAGTGCTGCGTTCAGCTGTGCAATATTGGCAAGCATAAAATACTCGTATATCGATATGCAGGTAAATTCAGCCACGCCGTAATCTTCTATGGTATAACCGATTGCCTTTTTGTACATGCACAATGCCTCAACTGTATCTCCATCAAGCTGTGCTATTCTTGCATTCATGTATGTCATGAACTGCATATTAAGCCGGTTACCTCTTACACAATATCGGTTTTCATACTCCTCTACAGCCTTCTTTGCCGATTCGAGCCTGCCTGCCCTCAGAAGCTCCAGTATATTGAATCTGGCATATATCTCATCATACTCATCCCGGCAAAGATATCTGCCGGCAAGACTTGCGCTTATTCCAAGTCTTTGAAGCACCATCCTCACAACATGGATATCACCGACGTCCTCCCCTTTTTCAAAGCTATTATATATATCCAAGTCGCACAGACCCTTGCAGACAGTCTCCGCAGATACTCCCTGCCTGTCACGCTCATATGCTGCCATTTTTCCTATATAACTGTATGTCAAATAAAATCATTCCCCTCTCCGTCACCTGTATATCCGGTAACCGCGCTGTACATATTTATCCTCTGCGTATTTTGGCGTTCTCCTGCGATATTACAGGCAATAAAATATATTCCCATCTATCAATCCCCCTCCAAAATACCGCAGACACTGTCCTATTTCCTACACTATATTTTAAATACAATTTAACATTAACTTTTCATATAATCATATCAATATTTCTTACACTTTATTATATACTCTAAATGTGACATCCACAATGACTTATTATCCCCTTTGCAGGTTCTCTGATAACATGATGTTGGGGTCAAAACATTTCAGTATTATTTTCTCTCCCACATAATATTTTAGCCACGGCTTCACCCTATAATCAGGTAAAACCGTGGCTGCCCCTTAATTTTAAGCTCTAAAATATCTGTCCATACTCATCGACATAGTATGATATATCAGCACTTCCAATTTCATTTTCACCATTGCTCAGAATAATCTTGAACAATATTGTGCGCCCTGTTGTCTTAATGTGGCGCACCTCCACCGACAAGCCATCCACCGCAGAATCGACCTCCGCGTAGCCGCTTCCCGATGTGAACTCCGAATCGTAGCCCTCATCCCACTGATACTTAAGCTTTATCGTACCGCTCACATCAATATCAGCCTGCCTGCCGTAGCCTACTATTGAGGTTATGCTCTTGTCAAACTGCACCTCACAGCTTGAGCGCTGTCCATACCCGCCGAATACGACATGTCCATCCTCTGAGGCTGCCGCCGCGGACACATTCACAGGGGCAGTGGCGGTTACAAGACATGCAAGCAGCACAGCCATAACCTTTTTAAGTGTTTTTGCCATGTGAAATTCCTCCTTTTCTTTGCATTTTTGTTATGTGCTTCATTCACAATACATTACTTTAATCGTAATTTTATATTACCATAATATACTGTCAATTTCCATGACATTTTGCTCATTTTTCAGGTAAGCAATGTCATAATTTTGGCTGGTCATGCATATTATATTTTCCATGATTTTAGGTTTACGAACAATGTAATTTCAATGCAATATTACACTATCAAACTCTCCGCGTCTAAGCATGGTTATGGGCAATGAATTTTTGTATAATTCTTGATATTTTTTTCTCTAAATGATAGACTGTCAATATATGTAACTGTATAATCTACAGCAGAATAATATTCTTCTATAGATTGCAGGGTCAGTAAGCACATGTAGCGGTAAAACGAACACCGCTCAGAAATGAGGATTGATATGGGCAGGTTTTTAAACCCAGGAAATAGTGCTTTTTTAGTTGCACTGAATTCAAAAATATACGTTGATAAAACTAATCTTCTTGACATCACCAACGATGTCATAGATACGGATGATGCCTTTATTTGTAACAGCAGACCACGCCGCTTCGGTAAGTCCATAACAGCCAATATGCTGTCGGCATATTACAGCAAAGGTTGTGATTCTGCAGCGATGTTTGAAAAGCTGGACATAGGAAAAAAGCCTTCCTTCAGAAAGCATTTGAATAAATATAATGTGATACATTTTGATGTACAGTGGTGTATGATGGACGCCAAATCTGCTGAGCAGACGGTTTCCTACATCAATAGGCACCTGCTTGATGAGCTCAGGGCTGAATATCCTTCCATCATTCCCGATAATACTGAGACTGCCTATGGCGCGATGTCATGTATAAATGCTGCATGCGGCGATAAATTCATTGTTATTATAGATGAATGGGATGTGCTTATAAGAGAAGCTTCCTCTAATCTTAAAGTCCAGAATGAATATATCAATTTTTTGAGAGGAATGTTTAAGGGAACAGAACCTACGAAATACATCCACCTTGCCTACCTTACAGGTATCCTTCCTATCAAAAAGTTAAAGACCCAGTCCGCACTCAATAATTTTGAGGAATATACCATGCTCGATGCCGGCAGCTTCGCACCATATATCGGTTTTACCGACAATGAGGTTCAGAGCTTGTGCAAATGCTATAATATCGACTATACTTCCGTAAAACGCTGGTATGACGGCTACCTGCTCTCCGATTACCAGGTCTATAATCCCAAGGCAGTAGTAAGTGTTATGAAAAGAAGGGAATTTACAAGCTATTGGTCTGATACCGGAACCTATGAAGCGATAAAGCCACTCATTAACATGGATTTTGACGGTCTTAGAACCGCGATTATTACCATGATGTCCGGTGATGGTATTGTGATAAATACCAAATCCTTTCAGAATGATATGTCCACCTTCAAAAATAAAGATGATGTGATAACCGCACTTATTCATCTTGGCTACCTTGCGTACCATTCCAGAACACGCATGGCATTTATCCCTAACGAAGAAATCAGGAGCGAATTTGCGTCTGTTCTTGAGGAATCAAAATGGAGTGAATTTATTGAATATCAGAAAGCCTCAAAGGAATTGCTTGAAGCAACTCTGGATATGGACGGCGGCATGGTTGCCGAATATATTGAAAAAATACATTCCGAATATGTGTCCACCATTGAATACAATGATGAAAATTCTCTCAGCAGTGTACTCACAATAGCATACCTAAGCTCCATGGAATATTATTTTAAGCCGATACGTGAGCTTCCTTCGGGACGCGGCTTTGCAGATTTCGTATTTATTCCTAAGCCGACGTACTCTACAACGTACCCGGCACTACTCGTAGAGCTTAAATGGAATCATAATGCCTATACCGCCATTAATCAGATTAAAGAAAAAAAATATCCTTCTGCAATTAAAAGCTATACCGATAATATCCTTTTAGTCGGTATCAGCTATGACAAAAAAACCAAGACCCACTCATGCATAATAGAAAAATAACTTGACCACCTCCATACTTTAAAGTACCTTTAGAGTATGGAGGTGTTTAATTTGATGTATAAGGATTACAATATCGGAACCATCGCAAAGCTGCTTGGAATCTCCTCCGAGACGCTGCGCTATTATGAATCCAAAAACGTGATTAAGCCCAAGCGTGACCCGGATACAGGCTACAGATACTACAACGCATGGGAGCTGCACATGCTTCTGCAGGCAGAGCACTACCAGAGCTACGGATATACCTGAAGGAGATTGTGAAGCTGTTCCAGCATCAGGAGCTTAATGGTACCGCAATTATTCATCATCTCCGCCTGCCTTGCACTCGCCGCAATCGTCCTCATCCTTGTTGCAAAGAAAATGTACTCAAAGATGAGCGCTTCACCATTTCAAGCACTCTCTCAAACTCATGCGTCCATATACAATAGCTTCCCGGCGCGTACACATCCTTTTCCCCTGCTGCCTCCCGCGCATCCTGCCGCCTAAGAATCGCAAGAACCTCCTCCGCATCCTTCCAGCACAGTCCTTGTATCTCCTCCTTCTGAAAAGCCAGCGTCCCGATATCGACATGCTTTCTCAGAAGGTACACAAAATTGACCTCATTGTTGGCAAACCTCTCACCGTAAAAGATATATTCGCCGCCTACGCGCTGCTTGAAAAGAAATTCAAGCTCAGCCTCATCCGCCTTGACGGACAACTCCTCCGAAAGCTCCCTTACCGCCGTGCTTATAAAGCTCTCGCCCGCATCGACATGCCCGGCACATGAGCAGTCATAACAGCCCGGAAACGAATCCTTGTCATCGCTTCTCTTCTGCAGGAGCACACGTATGCGTCCATCATGCCTTTCCATTATCCATATATGCGACCCACCATGCAAATCGCCATCGCGGTGCACCGCACTTCTCTCCTTAAGCTCACCTGTAAAATTGCCCTCCTCATCGCAGAGAGGGAACATTTCCTTAATCTTTTCTCCCATAACATATACTCCGTTTCTTGTCAGGTGGTTGGGACAGGGGTGATGGGACAGGGGTCAGGTACGTGTCCCAGAACTGGGACATGTACCTGACCCCTGTCCCATCACCCACCTGACCCCTGTCCTATATCTACACTAACGCCTTATTTTTATCATAAATCTTCTGGATAATCTCCTGAGTATACGCGCCAAGGAACTTCCTCTGCTCCTTGTCAAGCAATTTGACATCTATAGGCTCACCGAACTCAAGAACCGTGTGTGTCTTTCTGATGAACGGAGAATGTGCCTCCATAATCTGTCTGGTATTGTTCTGCACAACTGGAATTATCTTACAGCCGGTCTTTTCCGCGAATTTAAGGCTTCCCTCCTTGAAAGGTGCCATTTCCCCGGTCATGCTTCTGGTTCCCTCCGGGAAAATGGTTATCGATATACCGTTCTTGATATATTCGATACCCTGAAGCACGGTCTTAAGTCCCTCCTTGATATTCTTTCTGTCAAGGAAAAGACAGTACAGAAGCTTCATCCAGTGGTGAAGAAGCGGTATCTTCTCCATCTCCTTCTTGGCAACGAAGCCCGTAAGTCCCGGAAGCATTGAGTACACTATAACTGTGTCAAAATTGCTGTTGTGGTTGCCTACGAATAACACCGGTTCATCCTTCGGAATATTCTCATATCCGATAACAGTTGTCCTGACCCCGCACAGGAATCTGATTACCTTAAACGCCCACTGCACGATTCTCAGTGCAAGGATATCCTTCTTCGGCTTGTTGAATTTGCCGATAATCCACAGTATGCCGAACATCGGAATACTGAATATAAAAAATACTACCAAAAATAAAGCTGTGATAATCAATCTTAGCATGTCATTTCTCTCCTGATACTTTTTTATTATTTTCCAGGTAATTTCAAAGCTCAAATCTACCGCACAATATCCTGCAATCACGCACTGAATTTTCAATTACCTGTAATTGCTGCTATATTACCTTCTTTAAGGTCACCACCTCATCATACCTTCCAACCATGTCATCCGACATCTTATGCGCCACCGATATAACAAGCTCACGTAGAACATGTACATTCATTTATTTTTTGTTATGTATCTGTACATCAACATCCCCCCATTTTCCACAACACCGGCCGCAGCCCATGCAGCCATAATCCTGCACACACCTGACATGCATTTTACTGTATGTTCTGATTATATTTCAAAAAACATAATTAGACAATACTATTAGCAAAATATATCCTATTATGCTCCGGCTAATGCACCTACACAATATATGCATACCGATACTAAAATGTGACATAATGCGCAGCTATGGGTATATATAACTTATTTTCATTTATATACCCCTGCATACTGCAAGCATTGCTTGCAGTACTGCCACCAATAAATAGTTTGAAAGTTTTTCTTTCAAACTTATACCCCGCAAACAATGCGAAATTCAATAATATACACTTAAAATATACTTGCATGGGTATATGCAGTCCTAATATACAATTTATACCCACAAAATCTTCGCTGTCCGGGCATAGAGCATATAAATGTATAAAATATACCCTCCACGCTGGTAATAAATGCCGCTCAATAAACAGCTATGGGTATATAAAAGCAATTCCAACATAAAATACCCACAATAAAACAACAGCAAGTATTTGTCCTTGCATTCTTCGCAGACTCGTGTATAATAATTGTAATGTTAATATATTAACAGGACTTAAAAAGCCAAAAACACAACAATTAAGCCATGCAAATGCCATTTACAGGCTTTTATGTCTATCGCTATCATTTGATAAAAGCAATGTTTTTGTTAATATTTTAACATACAATGAAATAAACATAAAAACAACACTATTCACTACCCCCGCGATAATATCGCAGAAAGAAGGTTCAATATGAGCGATTCAAGAAATTTAACTCTGCTCACCGATTTATATGAGCTTACCATGATGCAGGGTTATTTTAAGAACCACACTAACCCTACAGTTGTATTTGATGCATTTTTCCGCAAAAATCCTTTTGACAGCAGCTACTCCATCGCTGCCGGACTTGATCAGGCTATAGAATATATTAAGGATTTGCATTTTTCGCAGGACGATGTCGACTACCTTAGAAGCACTAAGCTGTTCGATGAGGACTTCTTAGAGTACCTCCTCAACTTCCATTTTTCCGGCGATATCTACGCGATTCCTGAGGGAACAGTTGTATTCCCGCGTGAGCCGCTTGTGAAGGTTGTCGCACCTATCATGGAGGCACAGCTTGTCGAGACTGCGCTTCTGAACATTGTAAACCACCAGAGCCTTATCGCAACAAAGGCCTCAAGAGTTGTATATGCCGCCGGCGGTGATGGTATTATGGAGTTCGGTCTTCGCCGTGCGCAGGGTCCGGACGCAGGTCTTTACGGTGCGCGCGCCGCAATGATTGGCGGCTGTATCGGCACAAGCTGCGTTCTCACAGGCCAGATGTTTAACGTCCCTGTAAAGGGCACCCACGCACATAGCTGGATAATGAGCTTCCCTGACGAGTACACAGCCTTCAAAAAATACGCTGAGCTCTACCCTGACGCCTGCATACTTCTTGTGGACACCTACGACACCTTAGGTTCCGGTGTGCCTAACGCAATCCGCGTATTCAAGGAGATGAGGGAGGCCGGCATAAAGTCTAACTTCTACGGAATAAGACTTGACTCCGGTGACCTTGCATATCTCTCAAAGAAGGCGCGCAAAATGCTTGATGACGCCGGATTCACCGACGCCGTTATCTCCGCGTCAAGCGACCTTGATGAGTACCTGATTTCCTCACTCAAGAATCAGGGGGCAACCATCACCTCATGGGGTGTCGGCACCAACCTCATCACAGCCAAGGACTGCCCTGCATTCGGCGGTGTATACAAGCTTGCCGCGGTACAGGATGAAAAGACCGGCGAATTTATTCCTAAGATTAAGCTCTCCGAAAACTCAGAGAAGATTACCAATCCGGGCAACAAGACCGTATTCCGTCTCTACGACAGGGAGAACGGCAAGATTAAGGCTGACCTCATCGCCTTTGCCGACGAGCACTTCGACGAAAATAAAGACCTGATGATTTTCGACCCTGTACACACCTGGAAGAAAACCCTGTTAAAGGGCGGCACCTACACAGTCCGTGAGATTATGGTTCCTATATTCCTAAAGGGTGAATGTGTATATGAGACACCGGCAGTCATGGATATCCAGGCATACTGCAAGAAGGAGCTTAACACTCTCTGGGATGAATCAAGACGTTTTGAGAATCCGCAGGAGATACATGTTGATTTGTCCGACAGGCTTTATGATGTGAAGAAGGAGCTTCTTAATAGTTATCATAGAAGTTAATTTGATAATATATAAAAATTTATAATGCAATATAAATAAGCTATAATTGTGAATAGCAATTCCATTGTACGAAGCAAGCTGTTCTAAAAACGCTGAGAAAATCTAACATTAATGTCCGCCATCAATGCCTATCGCCTTTCCATGGGCGGTGGCACCATAGCCGACATCCATGTTGGCTATAGCTGTGCATTAAATAGAGTTTTAAGAACATCTAAGCTTCTCCCCAAGTCATGCTGTTCACAAGTATAGCTTTTTGTATATAAATATTAATAAACATTTTTTGTTCCTCTAGGATATACTTGAATTTTTATTATTTTTCTCTATAAAAATAGCACTTTTATTTATCTCTTCAATAGCTTCCTTCGTATTCATATTTTTTATTTTTAAAATTTTATCATTCCAGTTTCTTATAACATTTGAATAAAACAAATATTGAATATTATAAATGACATTTGATGCACTATACATACTTCTATCACCTACAAACACCTTTTCCACTGTTTGGCTATCAATAACCTGAATATTGGTCAAATTTTTTTCATCATTAAACTTCCGAAAACCAGCTAATAATTTTGGACATTTATCCTCCAACAATTTTTCAAAACTTTCATAAACATATTTTTTATCCATAGATAAACCATAATATGGCACTATTTTACCATCTAATGGATTTACATATACATGGCTATAATAATCTATGTCTACAATGCAACCATGTATCCTTCCATTACCCCCTATTTCTTTAATTCTCCTTGAAACCCTGTTTAGAAATTCCATATAATTTTTTATAATGCCATTTAAGCAATCTCCATAAAATTGAAGGTTATCATAATAATAATCTATGTCATAATTAAGTCTTACTGAACTTCCTCCGTTCAACAATAATAACTGATTTCTCGAGTTATAAAAAACAAACATATAGTATCCTGATTTTTTTAACATATATATTTGATTTCCGTCATTCTTCTTTTTTAACTGAATATTTTTTCCCACATTAAATTCTATATATTGCTTATAACTGATTTTATAAATTCCATCTTTATATTCTTTAAAAGTATCATATGTTCCATCAACATAAAAATATCGAAGTTCATAAGAATCACTATAGTAACCTATTTGGTTATCAGCAAAAATTGTACATTCTTTTGTCCTTTCAAAATAGTTGTGATGTGTGTGACCACTTACATAAATAAAGTCAGGATTATATTTAGAATTGCACCAATAATCAAATGGAGAATGAGTCATAATCACAACTTGTGTATCACCTAATGCTTCTAATACTTTAAAGTATCCCTTTTCACACTTTTTTGATTGTAATACATCTTCATATATTGTGGGCACAATATCCCGATATAATCCCATATCTGCATTAAAAATATTGCCATTTTTATCTTTTACTTTGCATACTCCGGAGAACCCTACTCCTCCATATATTATCAGCTTTGCCTCTTTAGAATATTCCTGTATTTCTTCTAAACTCATTTTCTGTAGTTCATCTTCAGAAATAACTTTTTTGTTTGAAAACTTTATAATTTCTCCATTCTGTGTACGTTCATCGCTAAATATAGCTAGCTCATTCTGAAGTAAGATAATGTCATGCTTTTTACATATTTTTTTGTATTTTTCTACAATATATGCCAAACTTCTATTTTGTTTTTCATCCCAATCCCATAATTCATGATTTCCAAGCACAAAAACAATTATTCCATCTCTTCTCATCCTGAGTTGTTTGAAAAAAAAATCAACTTGTGAAGAATAACATGAAACATCTCCAACAATTAGAAGCACATCATCTCCATACTCACTTCCACCGTTCATTCCATTTACAACATGCTCTGCATATTTGCAGTCATTATACCCTCTAAATCCCTTTTCATTTTTAAATTCTATATGTAAATCACTTATATAGTAAATAGATCTTCCTAAACTATCTGTATTCTCATGAAAATATTGTAACCCATTTTCTATCTGTGATACACCATACATGTTATCTTCAAGATTTGTATCCATATTATTATATTCCATGCCTTTCACCCTTTTATGTTAATTGTTTGTAAATTATTCTTTATATAATTAAACCTAGATTATTCACGGCATTGCCGTGAATAATCTAGGATGAATATTTTTCACATATCCTTATTCATTATTTTACGTGATACTATTTTTACAACATTTTTTCTACTTAGATATAAGCACCTTTTTTCCTTCAAATGCAAAGCCGTAATGTTGTATGCGGGATTTTGGTATTCCGCGGTTTATCAATTCGGCGTCATAGTTCTTGTCGTCAATCTGGCGTAGTGCAGCCTGCGCCGTATCTGCAAGTGTAGCTTCTCCGTCGGCGTCATGCACCTTAAATTCAAGCACGATGCCATCATGCGTCTTGTCATGGATATCGGCTGGAATCAGCATGATATCGTATCTTCCATAGCCGCTTTCACGGTTAGATTTAATTTCGTATATGTCGCGAAGGTCGGATATAAGTCCAAGCACAAAGCCATGAAAAAAGCGCTCCGGCTGGCTTCTCCTTGATGGATGGGTTCCTGTGTCAAAGCTGCTGAAGGTAGACAGTGCCACATCATTCATGTATATATTCATTTCCTTGAGATTACCTTTTAACAATGCTCCAACAAACTGATTATAATGTGCCTCACCACTTGAAAACCATGACGAAAACATATCGGAGAACATGCTGAGTGTCTCTAAATTAGTTATCGAAAGATGGTACCACGGTTTGCGGAGCAGACCTCTGTGTTCGACTGAGTTCACTTTCAAATATCCGCTTGCCATGAGCAAGCTCCATATAGCGTTCTCGTCCGTGTCAAGCTGGCTGAATATAATCTGCTCATCGAAACTTACCACTATTTCGCCGCCGTTTAAAAGCTCTTCCATCATCTTCTTTACATCGGGAGAAGCAGTGCGTATGAGCTTGTTGACAAGTAAATTGGCGCTTGTCGAAGCCCAGTAAGGCTTAAGTTCCTTTTCGGAAAGAAAGTTAATTATTGACCATGGATTATAAATGTCCGTGTGTGAACCGAATGTGAAACCGTCATACCACCATTTTACATCGGCTTTTCTTTCCGATAAGTCAAATAATTCAAGGGCTCCAAACACTTCCGATTCTGTGAAGCCGAAATATGTGCTGTACTTTTCTGAGGTCGTTGTTATCACGCTCAGGTTGTTCAGGTCGGAAAATATTGATTGCTTTGATACTCTTGTGATACCTGTCATCACTGCGCGTTCAAGGTAAGGGTTAGTCTTGAAGGTGTTGTTAAAAATATTGCGCATAAATGAAGTAAATTCATTCCAGTATCCATTGACGTAGGCTTCCTGCATTGGAGTATCGTATTCGTCCAGCAGCATAATGACTTTCTTTTTATAGTATCGTTCCAGATACCTGCACAATGTATTGAGTGAGGAGTAGCTTAGCGCGTCATCCATATACATGTTCATGTCATTAAATATCTTTTTCTCATTGTCGCTGAACAGATTGCTTTCCAATAAAAAACGGTTCTGTTCGTACAATTCAGCTATCTGTGTCTTAATCTGAGTTTTGGAATCCTGTAGATTGTCCGCCTTCACACCTGCAAAGCTTAAGAAGATAACAGGATATGTGCCCTGTAGCTGTCTGTATTTCTCGTTATTCCAGATACTAAGTCCGTCAAACAAATCCCCACGTCCTGAATATCTGTTTGAAAAGAAGCAGTTAAGCATGCTCATATTAAGAGTTTTACCAAATCGGCGTGGGCGTGTTATGAGTGTCACATCATCGCCAGCCTCCCACCACTCCTCAATGAGCCCTGTTTTATCAATATAGAAGTAATCGTGCTCTCTGAGAGAGGCAAAATCCTGCTTGCCGATGACAACCTTCATTCCAAAACAACCTCCTTTTAAATTACATTATAGCTGATATCTGAAATTAGTTTAACATAATGTATCATCTTTAGCAATTAAAACAACTTATTTTGCAATATTTTTCTTCGAAGATTAATATTGGTTTTTCTATGTGATTAACATCATATTTTTATTAGTATTTTTTATATCATTAATATTATGTCCTTTATTAATATCTTTTTCTAATATCAAGAATTATATCTTTCTTCTATAATTCCACAAGCAATTAAAAATTCAAAAAGAGAATATATAGATGAGACTTGAATAAAAAAAAATTTTTCTGTCATATATTTTGAAATTTAATTCAAAAAATTATACGAGTTAAAGAAATTAACTTATATAGATTAAGAAAATTTCTTATATAACGATATATAAAATTTTTTTATAAAATATGGCAAAAAATATAGGTTTTTTAAATTTTTTTTTACATATACAGGTGGAAGAAATTTCACTAAAAATTTTATTAAAAATATGAATTGGTCTTGTTGAGAATTTGAAATGCATGCAAAGAGACAGGCGGGATACACAAAGAATTTTCGAATTGAAGTCATTTATGATGACTGATTTGAATTTTCAAAAGTGGTAGGTCGCTTATTTTGCATGCATTTTTTAGTGTAAAAATATTTGTGTATCCCTTTTCCATAATTCATGGCTAAGGAGATAAATGAAAAGAAAAAATACTTCTACTGTTACATCAAATTATATCAATGAGAAATGCTTAAAGAATAATAAATTTTATAATTTTTGTGAGGGTTATGATGGTGTAATTTTGAATAATAATATTCCATATTTCAGGAAAGCTGATTTGATGTTAAACTGTTTTCAACAATATACCTTGGACAAGCAGGGACGATGTGGGGCGGCATTTGCATGCATTGGCAGAGAATGTTTGCCTATTAAAAAAAGAGAGAATATCGGCTCTGTCATTCCTACAGGATGGCATAGTGTAAAATACGATTGTATCAACGGGAGTTTCCTTTACAATAGATGTCACTTGATCGGTTTTCAGTTAACAGGACAGAATAAAAATAGAAAAAATATAATTACGGGGACCCGATACTTTAATACACGGCAGATGTTACCATTTGAAAATTTGATTGTACGGTATATTAAAGAAACTGGAAATCACGTCTTATATAAGGTGACGCCAAAGTTTAAGGGAAAAAATCTGTTAGCTCATGGGGTAGTCATGGAAGCAAAATCTATTGAGGATAACGGAAGAGGCATTTGTTTTAATGTGTATTGTTATAATATTCAACCCCACATATCTATAGATTACCGTACTGGGGATAGTAAAGAGATTAGACATGCATAAAATATATCGTAATATATAAGATTGGCTGGTAAGTATAGACTTATATGCTTTCCAGCATATTGTTGTCATAGGAATTCTTATTTATAGACTTTCTTCGTAGTCCTATTTCATATCTAAAAAAAACACAACTATTTGAAATTCTCCATATAAATATCAAGCACCGCCCAAAATTCACTTTCCGCCGCAACATTTATCAATATCAGACTGAGTCCGTACCATTCACCCAGTTCTTCTATCTTTGTTCCCTCAACCTTCACATAGTAGCACAAAACCACCTGCACTATACTGAGAACAGGGAATATAAAGCACAGCTTCAATACATTTTCAATGTCAATACTGTCGGCAAAAGCGTCAATAAATGCCCCGACTATCAGCGGTATTATCGATGTAATCAGATAAAGCATCGTTCCCGCAGCCAGATAGCACATAATTTTGAATCTATATTGTTTGATGAATTTAAAGATAAAAAATAAGCCCACACACATTGAACTAATGTGCGTGAGCTTATTTATATTTCATATTATAGTGCTAAGACTAACCGTATCAATTTATTACTTACTCTTCTTAGCCTTCCTGCCATTGTCTGCCGCCGCATTCTTATCTGCCTTAGCAGGCTTGTCCTTGGTGGAATCCTTAGTCTTTCTTGAAGCCTTCTGCATAAGTCCTGCAAGCCCCTTCTTCTTAGGTGGAGCAGGGATAACGCCGCCGCGGACACTCTTAATCTCTGTGATATAGATACCGCTGACTACTACCTTACATTCCTTACCTACCGGAAGAATATCAAAAACTGCTGCATCTGCGATAAGATTCATAGGCTTGCTTCCGCCGCCCACAACTCTTGCCTTGACGATTGGGAACTTAGCACGGCGTGCGTACTTAGGAACCTGATCCGTTACTACCTTCGGAAGATTCGCTTCCGAAATTTTCAATTTCTTTTTGTCAATAATCAGCATTGAGACTGTCTGCGCTGCGCTGGCAAGTGCCTCCTGCTGTGAATTAGCCTTTTTCTGTAATCTGCCGCCCAATATCAGAAGAACGATAAATGCTACAAGCACCACCGCAAGAATGGACAGAATTACTATTAACCAAGCTGGCATAGTGTACCTCCCTATGTAAAAATGTCATACTCATATATTTTAACATTTTTGTGGAAAAATTCAACTATTTTATTTTCAACTTAGTACTAACCCTTATCAAATCAAAGATTAAAAGTTCTTTCACCCGTCAATATCCCCTGCGAGTTTCTCACCATACGAAGCGGCTTATGAATAAACCTGATTTTCTCTCCGAAATTCAGGCTGAATGCAGCTCCATCCCATTCCTCCTGTGGCTTCACATACTCACCACCAACCTTTAGTCTTCTTGCAGCCGGCATAGTTTCAGATAAAACAAATGAGACCTTTTCATAAGTGGTATACATATAAGTTTCCTGAATGTCCAGCTCAAGCATAGCTGCTATTGCCCGTGCCACTAAATAGCTTGCCCTGAACTTTCCCTTTATATCAATCCACTTATCGTTTCCTACAGATGATTTCATTTCTATCAAATGCAGTTTCCATTTGTCATATGAAATCTGTTCAAAAATAATATGGTCAACTCGTTTATTCATTGACTTATTTTTACTATCCTGAAAGAAATTCATCTGTGTATTCTTCTTATCTACATTCTTAATACTGAGATTATCAATCGATTTCAATTGTATTTTTAATGAGCTTTTACCTGTATCTTCTGTCTCTTCAAGAAGAATTTCATTGGTTTCTTTTTCGATAAAATTATCTACCAGCAGTTCATTGATAATAAATTCTGTTTTTTTATTCATGTAAATCCCCTTGAATCTCATATGCCTCACTCATAATACTGTCAAGAGCGTCATTAAACGTAGGAACAATAAAACCATTTTCCCCACAGCTCAATTCTTCTACAACTGTCTTTCCTTTTGCTCTTGCCTTTAACTGGTACACTCTTACCTGGTCACAGTTCAACAAATCCTCTTTCCCATAGTGTAATCTATCACAAATTTCATCACAATCCTTGCGATTCTGTAACTTTATCATGTTATTAATATGCTGTAAAATTATATCGCTGTGAGTTGTAATGACCATACCTATCCCGGCATTCACTATCCTTGCAATAACTTTACCCATCCTGCTTTGCAGTTGCGGGTGAAGGCACATTTCCGGTTCCTCATAATAGAAGCGTGCTATATTATCGCTATGTTTTAAAATCAAGATTAACGGACATAGCTCCGTCACAACTGCTGAAACCAGCCTGAGTGGAATCCCCTTCTTATGTCCATCCGGCACATACATAACCTCTTTGTTTGGCATATCACTGAACTCAATCGTTCCATCCGTCATCTCATGCTCTATATCTTCCGCCAAATGTATATAATTCTCATTTTTCTTTTGTCCAACAGTCAAATCACCCATAATATCCAAAAAATTGTTAATCGGGCGGACAAAAGGCGTGAATTTTTCCCTATCATCCGGCAAATTAAATGTATTGTTTCTGCCAACCTTATTTATAATATCCTTAGTAAGCATAAAACCGGTTCTTGCCGCGGGAAGATATATAATCCTCTGTGTATCTGATTCAACAATTTTAATACCCATAATAGATTTATACAACACTTGAATTAAAATACTATTAAAATATCTTCTTTCTTTCAATGTTTTACTTTCAACAATGGTTCTATGAACTTCCAATGCCTCTCGTGAATCAATAGATAATGATAGCAACTCTGTTTGTTCATTCAATTCAATATCCAAGATTCTTCCTTTAAAATCACCTAAATCTATCGATAATTTTCCAATTGAAACATTATCACTATTAAAGATTCTTCTCACAAAATTATCCTTATTCTTTTCCAAACCCTTATTAAGAACATTACTTAACATTTCGGATATATCTTCTAATGGCGCAATATGCTTTTTCTTCTGTATAGCCGTTTTCATTTGGCTGATAAGCCATTCACTGAGCTCATCCGTCTCCTCAGACTCAAGATATTCACTTCCTAACAAAGCTTCTACACCTAAATTTTCTATTCCCCACAGAAGAGACATTAAATAGCTTTTTCCACTATTATTATCACCCACGAACAATGTCAATGGAGCAATTTCTATTTCGGCAGACTTTATTTTTCCATAATTTTCAACCCTTAACTTCCATGACGCCATATTGCTTCTCCTTATTTAACACCCTTTGCCAGCTACAATTTTAACCCTATTTATATTGATAATCCTTTTTTATTATAACAAATCATTATTTGTTTGAAAAGGTACAATAGATAACCGATTTTTTAAAATATATCTTTCCATATTCCAATAAAACCCGACAAACAGAAATAACCCGACAAAAGTAATTCTCTCTCATCAGGTTATCTGCACCATTCACATATTCTAAATATATCTTTACCAGTCTATCACCGTTTATTCCCGGTTCTCTTCCCTGACCTTAATAACAACATGGCTTTTCGCCACATAATTCCCATTCATCTCGAGATTATAGTGGATATCCACATTCATCTCTCCATCATTCTCAGTTATGCACATATCGGAGGTATCTATCCCCATTGTCATGCTTCCAAACGGAGTGTCATAATAGCTCAGGTTCTTTTCTCCGATGGTGAACAGCATGTTGGTGGTCATGGGTCCTTTTTTTACAAGCTCCACCTCTTTAGGCGAAATCTTAATCATGTTATCGGTCAAAAGCCCGTCCTCAAGACTCTCCTGATACTTTATAAAATGCTTTCCGTTTCTGAAATAATGCTTTCCGGCGTATATCATCTCCACCGAATCATCATCTGAGCCTGTGCTGTGCAGGCCTGTAATATATAAAACAATATTCTCTTTCATGTTATTCCTCATTTCCGGACAACTTGCTGCGAACATCATGTATGCAGGCACAATTTATATTGTATAACAATAAACCAACTGTTCAGCGTTTCTCTCCAAAATGCCGCCTGTTTCATCGGTATGGCATTTTCCCCAAAAATATAAATCATATCCTTCATACTATTCACATGTGTATATTTTCAAACTACCCTTAATTAAATAAAATGAAAAAACATGTGTGAAGTCTAAGCTTCAATACTTATCCTTCACACCATAATCTTTTTAATATTCGTCAATATTGATCTGCTTTGTCGTCTCAATATCGAATGGGAGTATCATATTAGCTATATTTTTAAATTTTTCCGCCGCATCGCTGACATAGAAACGATACATGACGCTAGGCTCCTCCACATCCTTTACGTTGGCAAGCTCCTTTTTTGCAAGGAGACGCTTTAACTCAAGTGCAGTCTCGTACGCAGGATTCACAAGGTTGACCTTATCGCCCATGATTTTTCCGATGGAGCTTCTAAGAAGCGGATAATGTGTACATCCAAGCACCAGTGTGTCTATGTTCTCCCGCTTAAGGCTCTCAAGATAGCGCTCCAGCACCTGATCGGTAATACTGTCATGAAGCCACCCCTCCTCGACAAGCGATACCAGAAGCGGACATGCCTTTCCGACAACCTCTATGTCCGGATTCTCCTCATGTATAAGTCTTGTATAAAGACCACTGTTTATCGTTCCCTCTGTGGCAATTATTCCTATACGATTATTTTTAGTAACCGAAACCGCTGTCCTTGCTCCCGGCTTGACCACTCCGATTATCGGAACCTCTATCTCGTCCTTAATCTCCTCAAGAGCATAAGCGCTTGCCGTATTACATGCCACAACTATAGCCTTAACGCCCTCATCCATAAGGAATTTCACTATCTGCCTTGCATAACGTATTATCGTGTCCTTTGACTTGGTTCCATACGGAAGTCTCGCCGTATCTCCAAAATATACAATGCGTTCATTCGGTATCTGTCTGATTATCTCTCTGGCAACAGTCAGACCTCCCACACCCGAATCGAACACACCTATCGGGGCATCCTTTCTCATACGTTCCTCCTAAAATCTCTTAAGTGCAAGCTCAATAAGCTTATCAATGAGGTTTGTCACATTGACGCCTCTTTCGTTCCAGAGCATAGGATACATGCTGATTGAGGTAAAACCCGGAAGTGTATTTATCTCATTGAATACAACGGTTCCGTCCTCTTTTAAGAAGAAATCCACCCTTGCAAGGCCATATCCGTCGACAGCCTTAAAAATCTTCACCGCATCGCTTCTTATCTCATCCTCCTTGCCCTCCGGGAATGAAGGATGTGTGTCTGTCTTAGAATCGGCATTGGCATACTTCGCCTCATAGTCATAGAAGGCTGCGTTGCCTGCCGGAAGAACCTCACCGACACCGGAAGCCTCAGGATTCTCACCGCCTAGAACGGCACACTCAACCTCACGTCCGACTATTGTCTCCTCAACAAGGAGCTTTCTGTCATGCTGTGCGGCAAGCTTCAAGCCCTTTATAAGACCATCTCGGTCCTTTGCCTTACTCACACCACAGGACGAACCTGCGTTGGCAGGCTTGATAAATACAGGATAAGGCAAAGACTTCTCTATCCTGTCCACAACTATGTCCATATCCTCAAGCTCTGTGCGTCTTACAGCCTCATACCCAGCCTGCTTTACGCCCACAGCCGCAGCAATAATTTTGGTAAAAAGCTTATCCATGGATACGCCGGAAGCGACAACTCCACAGCCTACATAAGGGATTTTTGCAAGCTCAAGAACTCCCTGAACCGTTCCGTCCTCGCCATACAGACCATGCAGTACCGGAAATACAACATCGACAGCTATAACCTCAGACCTTCCGTCCTTAATAGCTATGAAGCCCTTATGTGTTGTATCCGGTGACAGAATCAGCTCCGTACTCCCATTTCTCCAGCTTCCGTCCTCAATAGCTTCCGCATTCGGGGTTAAAAGCCATCTTCCTTCCTTTGTGATTCCTACAAGAAGCTGCTCATAGCGCTCCTTATCCATATTATGTATTATAGTGAGTGCTGAACGGCAGGACACCTCATGCTCTGATGACTGTCCACCGAAAAGCACCGCAACCTTAAGCTTTGACATATCAATCTCCATTCTATACTTCATAAGCCTTCTCCGAACATTTACACAGGCGATTCCGCCTTACGGTATGTGACAAATGCAACACGTCATTTCCGCTCAGATATGGCTCATTTAATCAGCTTATTAAGAAAAGTAAAAATCTTAAATTCATAAACCCGTTCCCTCTTATCTCCGCTCTTGTTCTCATACAAAAGTTCAAGTTCGTCCTCATCAAGAACAGCTTCAAGCTCCTCCTTCGCCGCAGTGTCCATGGTTCCATGGCTGATATCCGCAAAGCACAGACTAGGGTAAAGCACACACCACCAGTTCTTCCCCTCAGCCGCCCCTATATCCACGCGGAATGCTTCATAGACTCCCTGCGGAAATGTCATGTCTGCATATACCTTGACCGGAAAATACGATTCTTCAAAATAAGCCTTTATATTATATTCCTTTTTATGTTCCTTGATAACCCCTTTTGCAACATTTTCTATATTTTCTATATTTTCATTAAGAATGTTCTCCGCATCACTTCTATCTGAAGCATCCTTCAGAAGCTCCCCCATGTACTTCACAAGCTCTTCCTTTACATACAGCTTAAGCTGCTGATCCGCATCCGTGTCACTGTTGGCGCGTACATGGAATCTTATTATCTCCCCTGCTATATCTTTCTGAAGCTGTGTGACAGAACGGTTCTGTCCTGCACTATATGTAAAAAAAATGATTGAGCACAGCACCATAAGGCACCATGCGGCTATACTGCATCTGTTCATACGAATAATCTCCCTTTCAAAATATTGTTATTGAAAGTATTACCGTACAGCAGACAATTTAAACCTCATCTTTTCCTAAGCATTCTTAATTTTTATGGATTTTAAAATATTCTCCTCCTGGTTTTCAACGTGGAGCTTTATTGCCGCCTTTGCTTCCTTCACATTTCCCTGCTGCATCGCAGCAATTATCCTGTTGTGTTCCTGCACAAGTCTTTCATGTGTTGTCTTGTCCTTAATGTACTCAAGACGATAGCGGTACATCTGCTCCCTCAGGTTATTGATTATCTGAATAAGGCGCTTGTTACCGGTTGCCATATATATAAGTTCATGAAATGCCACATCGGACTCAGCTATCTTGATAAGGTCATCACCCTCCGAATTTCTTGCAAAAGCTTCATTGGTCTTCTTCATGTTATCAAACTGCTCCTCATCCATATTCCTGATTGCAAGCTCAATAGAAAGCTCCTCAAGCGCTGTGCGTACCTCCAGCACATCCCTTAAATCCTTCTCTGTGATGTCCGCGACCTCGGCTCCCTTTCTGGGCACCATAACCACAAGCCCCTCAAGCTCAAGCTTTCTTATAGCCTCGCGGATAGGAGTACGGCTCACACCGAGCTTCTGTGCAAGTGATATCTCCATCAGTCTCTCACCCGGCTCAAGCTCCCCCTTAAGTATCGCATGTCTAAGTGTATTAAATACAACATCACGAAGCGGAAGATACTCATTCATCGTGACCTGAAAATTGCTGTCCTCTAACATAAAAATCCAATCTCCTTCTGTATACTAATGTTCACAGTCAAACCCGCCACTGCAGCTCTCTGCAACATACGCTGTCTTTACCCTGCTATCCTGCCTGAGTATCCGGTTACATTCGCACGCCTTGTCCTTGTCATCAAATATGCCAAAAACAGTAGGTCCGCTGCCACTCATAATGGCATTTAACGCACCGCACTCTCTCATCTTATCCTTGATTCCTTCTATATCGGGATATTCCTTCGCAGTGACAGTCTCAAGCACATTCAGCAATCGTGAGGCTATTCCTCCCACATCACCATCAGCTATCGCATGCATAATTCCATCTATATCAGGGTGCACCGTACTTCCATCAATCACAAGCTTGTCATAGACAAGCTTCGTAGATACCGGAAAAGGAGGCTTCGCCACAACAAAATAGCAGTCCGGGCACGCCTTAAGTCTTGTAAGCTTCTCACCTATTCCCTCGGCAAGCACCGTTCCTCCCATAAGGCAGTAAGGAATATCTGCTCCGAGCCTGACACCTCTCTTCATCAGCTCCCCGATACTTAATTTCAAGCCGAAAAGCTCATTCATGCCATATAAAACAGCAGCCGCATCGGCACTTCCTCCCGCCATGCCCGCTGCCACCGGAATAAACTTGTACAGGTCAATATCCACTCCGCCTTCTATTCCGAATTCATCGATGAGCAGTGCTGCTGCCCTGTACACAAGGTTATTTGAGTCTGTCGGAAGGTATGGCAGATTCGTACTGATATTGATTCCTGCTTCTTTCTTTTTCTTTATTGTAAGCTTGTCAAACAAATTAATATTCTGCATTATCATACGCACATCATGGTACCCATCCTCCCTGCGCCTAAGCACATCAAGTCCAAGATTAACCTTAGCGTATGCTCTTAATCTTATCTCATCCATTATATCCATTTCCTTATAAATTAAAGTGTATTATGAATTATGTATACAGTACACACTATATTATATACAAACATATTATACAAATCAACCGAAAATATATACCACGATTAACTTTTTTAACCTTTCTACCGATATATATTGAAAGAAAGGTTTAATTGCATTTCATACTGAGAATATCTGCGATACTATGTTAATGAATATCGTACATTATGCAATTGACTTAACTATATTTTACATTGGAAAGGAGTCCATAACAATGAATGTAAACGGAATTACAACTAACGGCTATGACAACGCTGCATATACCGACACAGCGGTAAAGAACAGCACTAATAAAGACAATAAGACATCTACAGCCTCCTTCTCTAAGGATGCTGCAGTATATGAGGCTTCCAGCAGGACAACAACCAGACAGAAGAGCAACGCTGCCGTTGTTGCACAGATGAAGCAGGATCTTGCAGACCGTACCGGCAAGATGAAGTCCCTTGTCTCGGATATGTTTTTAAAGCAGGGAAAGACCTTCGCTTCCAGCGAAGATATGATAAAGGCTCTCGCAAACGGTGAGCTCAAGGTTGACTCTGCCACAGCAGCACAGGCTAAGGAGGATATCTCCGAGGATGGCTACTGGGGAGTTAAGCAGACCTCAGACCGTATTTTTGATTTTGCACAGGCTCTCTCTGGCGGCGACAAGGATAAGATGCATAGCATGCTTGAGGCATTCAAAAAGGGCTATGAACAGGCTACAGGTGCATGGGGCAGGGAGCTTCCTTCACTTTGCAAGGATACCTATGACGCTGTAGAAAAGAAATTCAATGACTACTTCGGCAAAGAGGAGAATTAATTTTCTTCTTTAGATTTTCCCTTTAATCCCAAAATATCGCTTTTGAAAAAGCGGCTTCCGCGCTGCAGATTCAAAAGCGATATTTTTATGCTTTATTCTATATGATGTTGTCGCCAAAACATACCAATATAATGTATGAGTGCATAACGTATTATATTTATGCATATCAGCTCCATTGTCCGAAGCAAGATGTTCTAAGAACTCTGATAAAGATATTCTATGCGTCCGCCACCGCGAACTCAAACACTGCCTTCACATTCCCGGCTGTGTCCTTAAATGCCATGGTATTCACTACCATGCCGCCTGTTTCATCACCGCAATCGATGACATCCGTCTTCAGCACCGGGCAGATAACGCTCTGCGCCTTTACCTGCTCCTTGAATTCTGCACGGAGACGCACACAGCTTCCGTTATCGGCACCCGCAAGGCGCATTGCCAGCTCCGTAAGCCTCACATTGTTGGCATGTCCATTGGTATCTAATATATATCCCTCAGCGACACAGTCACCAAGCCTTTTTCCATCCACGGGAACTCTTATCCTGCGCGACATCGGTATAGCTCTATCTTCTGTTCTGCAATTTTCAACGATTCTGCCGCCGAAATCCTCCGGCAGCCAGCCTGCCGCCGTGTCCTCATCCGGCTCAGCCGGCTCCTGCCTGTCAACATTCACGTACACCCACATGGTGTCCCCGACTGCAAGACAACCGCCCCCCCTGTCATACATAGCAATACTTTTATGCGCAAGTGAGGCGCGCATGTCATATATGCAGGTTCTAAGTGTAATCTCCTCACCTGCCCGCGGCATTCTAAAGGCCTCTATCTGCCATGACAACAGATACCATGTACAGCGCGTTCTTCCAGTATATTCAAGCCCGAAGCCCCTTTCAAGTGCATGTGCATAGCCCACGTCCTGAAAAAGCCTTAAAAGACCATTCATTGACATTACGCCGTTTCTGTCCGTCTCACTGAACCTGACCTTGCATGACATCTCATACATCAGACCTTGCCCCTTTCATTCTCCCAGAACTTTTTCAAAAGAAGCTTGAATCTGCGCTCATTAAATGGTGCCTCGCGCAGCTTGAGAATCGTCTCCTCAGTCAATGTCCCCGTTATAGCAAGCTCTTTTCCGGCATCCATATATTTCTCAAGATATACTTCCATCCTATCATAAAGCTCCGGCACTGAGAGCGTCTTTCCCTGCGGACATAAAAGTGCATAATAATTGCCCGAACCACAGATACAATCATACTCCTTGAGAAGCGGGTCATATATAAGGTCGGTCTGCGCGTATCCGCATGTGGATACTATTATGAACTTCTTACCGCTCATATCCCCGCGTATACCATGGAACGGCTGTCCGACAACCGGTGACTGCCCCTCATAGGTGCACATCATCGACAACATTCTGTCCGTGAACACCTTCATTATTCCCGGCATTCCGAAAAAATACAGAGGATAGCTCTCTATAATGACGTCAGCTGCAAGAATCTTCTCCTTGAGCATCGGAATATCATCATTTTTGATAACACACTCTCCCTCTGTGCGCCCCCAACAGCTTAAGCAGCCAAGACAAGGCGTAATTCTGCAGTCACTTATGTTTATCTCCTCAACCTCACAGTCGCCTGCCGCCCTCAGACCGTCCACGAACTTATGAGCCACCCTTATAGTACAGCTTTTTTCCTTTCGCGGGCTGCCATTTAAAAGAAGTACTCTCATAAAACTTTCCTTTCTCACCGCTTTATAATAAAGCCGATTGCAAATCCCAAGCTATAGCAGGAAATTTCACAATCAGCTAACTACCTTATACTATGTCTTCGTATTTTCCAATCCGGCGGTATCTTCCGTAGCGCTCAAGCACAAGCTGCTGCCCCGGGACGTTCATAAGCTCCGAAAGCCTCGCCTTGAGTGACAGCTTAAGCTCGTCCATAAAAGGCTCCAGTGCACATTCAGGCTCCCCGAAATTTTCAGGCTCCGGAATAACCTTTTCAATAATTTCCAGCTTTAAAAGGTCATCTGCAAACATCTTAAGGTGGTCTGCCGCCTCAGCAACCCTCGAAGAATCCTTAAAGAGAATACTTGCACATGCCTCAGGTGAGACAACGCTGTAGTAAGCATTCTCAAGCATCCACACCTCGTCCGCTATCGCAAGCGCAAGAGCTCCGCCGCTTCCTCCTTCACCCGCCATAATAGATATAACAGGTGTTTTTAAGGTAATAAGCTCATAGAGATTATCGGCAATCGCCTGGCCTGCACCTCTTTTTTCTGCCCCCTGACCGCAGCTTGCACCTTGGGTATCAACAAAGCATATAACAGGACGGTGGAACTTCTCCGCCTCCTTCATAAGTCTCTGTGCCTTTCTGTAGCCCTCCGGAAGCACACAGCCAAAATTCCTGTACACTCTCTCATCAAGGCTGTGTCCCTTCTCTATGCCTATAACTGTCACAGGCATATCATCAAGCCACGCAACTCCTCCGACAATGGCATGGTCATCACCGAAGGTTCTGTCACCATGCAGCTCCATAAATCCACTGAATATTGAACTGATATAGTCATTCGCTGTAGGCCGGCCTGCCTTTCTGGCACACCGTATCTTTTCGTATGCGTCCATCTTAGTATTTCCTCTTTTCTGCGCCGGTCTGTGCGCCCTAATTATGTATCATTTCCATAAGCTTCTGAACTGCGCCACCGTTTATTGCCGGTCTGTGTACAAGCTCCCTGAGCTTAAGGTGCTGTTCGTGTGACCTCACATGAAGCATATCATCACCTGAGGCTGGCTTATGAAGCTTAAGCATTGATGCTATGTAGCTTCTCTGGTCATTTCTTCTGACTATAGCATCAAGGAAGCCATTCTCAAGCTGGAACTCAGCACTCTGGAAGCCCTCCGGAAGCTTCTCTCCTGTAACCTGCTCAATGACACGTTTTCCCGCAAAGCCCACAAGCGCACCCGGTTCGCCGATAATAACATCACCAAGCATCGCGAAGCTCGCTGTCACGCCGCCTGTTGTAGGATCTGTCACACATACCATGTAAAAAAGCCCCTCATCGCTGTGAAGCTTCACCGCGCCGGACACCTTTGCCATCTGCATAAGAGATAACATTCCCTCCTGCATTCTGGCTCCGCCGGATGCAGCATAACCGATAACCGGAAGTCTGTGCTCAATGGCATATTCAAATAAAGCCGCAATCTTGTCCCCGACAATCGTACCCATGGAACCCATCATAAACTTCGGCTCCATCACATATATACAGCACTCATTTCCTTCAACCGTGGCGGTTCCGCAGATAACGCCCTCATTCTCATGGCTTGTCGCTCTCGCCCGGCTGCTCTTCTCCTCATAATCAGGAAATCCAATCGGATTTCCTGTAGTTGCCTCATTCCACAGCTCCTTAAAGCTTCCGTCATCGGTAAGGAGCTCTATACGCGCCCTCGCCGGTATCTTGTTGTACTTACCGCACTTAGGACATACAAAATAATTCTTTGCAAGAGCACCCTGTGTAATCGGCTCCTTACACTTCTCACACGCTGTCTCCTTTGTGGAAGCAAGATATTCTTCTATAACCAAACCGGTATCCCCTTTCATGGTCATTTTTATATATTCTTTACTGTCTCCTCAAGTGTCGCCATATCACACACATTGAATACCCTGACATCTGTTAGTGTTCTCTTCACAAGTCCGGAGAGTGTTGTTCCCGCTCCTACCTCAATGAAGGTGTTGACACCGTCAGCCGCCATATTGCGTATTGTGTTTTCCCAGCGCACACTGTTTGACGCCTGCTTTGACACTGTCTCGATAATCTGTTCCTTCTGTGAAGGATATACCCCACCTGTAAGATTTGAGTACAATGTAAGCTCAGGTGCATTGACCTGCATCGTCTCAAGCTTAGCTGCAAGTGCCTGTGTTGTCTCAGCCATAAAAGGTGTGTGGAAGGCTCCGCTCACTGCAAGCTTCACCGCTCTTCCTCCTGCTGCCTTGACAGCGTCCACAAATGCGTCAAGCTCCTCAACCGCTCCTGCACAGGAGAGCTGTCCCGGACAGTTATAGTTGACCGGATATACATTCTTAAAGCCCGCACATACCTCCTCAACCTTCGCATTGTCAAGCTTAAGCGCAGCAACCATTGAGCCGGGGTGCTTAGCAGCACACTCTGACATCTTCTGGCCTCTCAATGTTACAAGCCTGAATGCGTCATCGTCCGATAACACACCTGCAAATGCAAGTGCCGGAAGCTCCCCAAGAGAAAAGCCTGCTGCCACATCTGCCTTAATACCTGCTGCCTCTAATGCTCTCGCACACGCGAGGTCTGTAAGGAAAAGACACGGCTGTGTGTTCTCCGTCTGTGTTAACGCCTCGCCCGGTCCTTCAAAGCACATTGCCTCACTGCCCGGTCTTATAGCCTCACCCATATCAAATACTGCCTTTGCGGCAGCGTTGTTGTCATATAAATCCTTGCCCATGCCGACTGACTGGGCACCCTGTCCTGCAAACAAAAATGCGATTTTACCCATACTGCATCCTCCTTTTTCCGTTTAGGGACGGTGTCAAAACATGTTAAGCAACTCTGTGAGTTTATAACTTGTTTCCTTTATGCATATCGACTCCGTTGTCCGAAGCAAGTTGTTCTAAGAACAACTAAGCTTCTCCCAAAAGTCGCGCTATGCATAAAGGAAACAAGTTATAAACCATTCAGTTTTAGAACATGTTTTGACACCTTGTTTTCTCTACTCTCAATCAAACATAACAGAAAATAATCATTTATTGTATAAGTGTATTATTTGTATACATTTTCTTTAGGCACTGCGGTAAATACCATGGAGCCCTTGGCACGAACTTCTCCGTCGACCATGACCTTTGCATCAAAATATGCAAGCGTGCCTCCGCTCTTAGTCTTGGTGACCGTGATGTCAAGCACATCGCCCGGAATGACAGGCTTCACGAACTTGAAGTTGTCCACCTTTAAAAGTACATATAACAAATCGTCATTCACACCGTCATCCTCGATGACAAGGGAGCAGAGCTGCGCGCAGCTCTCTATGATGAGCACTCCCGGCATAATCGGAGCGTCCGGGAAATGTCCCATAAAGTATGGCTCGTTTATGCACACGTTCTTGGTTCCTCTTGCGGATTCACCCGGTGTAAGCTCAAGAACCTTCTCTATCATCTGGAACGGCGGTCTCTGGCGGAGACGCTTGTTGACTTCCATTATGTTCATCATAAGCTTAGTCCTCCGTCTAACACGATTGCCTGTCCTGTTATATAGCTTGCGTCATCGCTGCAAAGGAAGGACACAAGTCCTGCCACCTCATCGACATCGGCAAAGCGTCCAAGAGGGACTTCCTTTAAATATTCCTTCTTTTTGTCCTCGGGGAGCTGGTCTACCATCTCTGTCTGTACAAAGCCCGGGCATACTGCGTTTACACGGATTTTCTTTCTGGCAAGCTCCTTAGCCATCGTCTGTGTCATGGAGTTGACAGCGCCCTTTGTCGCACTGTACACGGACTGGCCTGCAAGCGCCATCTTAGAGCTTACAGATGACATATTTACGATAACTCCCGACTTCTGGCTGAACATCTTGAGTGCCGCCTGCTGTGCACAGTAGAAATATCCCTTTATGTTGAGGTCAAGACACTTGTCAAGATTCTCCTGTGTAAGCATCAAAAGATACTCATCCCTCACGATTCCGGCATTGTTTACCAGAATATCTACACGTCCGTAGGTATCCGAAACGAACTTGAACATATCCTTTACCTGATTAAGGTCTGACACATCAGCCTTGTATGCCACTGCATCGCCGCCCGCTGCCTTAATCTCCTCGACAGTCTTAGCTGCCTCCGCGTCGGAATGGCTGTAGTTTACAACAACAGTCATTCCATCCTTTGCAAGACGAAGAGCGCATGCACGTCCGATTCCCTTGGAAGCTCCCGTTACAACCGCTATCTTTCCCATCTATAGCACCTCTTTCTTTATCCCACATAATATTTATCGCCAATATATATTATGATATCCGCGGACTGCTCCGCCGTAAAACAGCTCCCGATATCATATTACTTCTTTATTATCACTGCACAGTATGAACCGCCGAGACCATAAGATGTGACGAGCACATTCTTTAATGTCTTGGTGTCAACTGTTGTCTTAGTCATCTTTTCTCCATCAAGCTTGTAGGCTCTTCCTGCAACCTCGTACTTGCCGGAGAGAAGAAGTGCCGCGTGACCTGCTGAAAGTGCTGCTGAAGCTGCACGTCCCTCGCCTGTTGTATCCTTAACTGTAAATACAGGAAGCTCACCAAGCTTATCGCCAAAAAGCTTCTTGTATGCGTCAAGCTCAAGATTATCCGTAGCCGCATCACCGTTTCCGAAGCCGACAATCGCATCTATCTCATCAAGCTTCATGCCTGCATCCTCTGCTGCAAGCTTCACTGCCTCGACAAGTGCTGCCCCGGAACCGTCAAGCTTACCGAATGCGACTGCTTCATGTGACATGCCGTAGCCTGCAACCTCGGCATACGGCTTAACGTCTCTCTCCTTAACGCTGCTCTCAGTCTCAAGAACAAGTGTTGTACTTCCATCGCCAAGAACATAGCCTGTCATGCCTGAGTATGCTCCATCAACCTCCGCTGCAACCTTGCCAAGCTTGCCGTAAAGCTCTGTCATGGTATCGCAGTTCTCATCTGTTCCTGTAGCAAGCATAACCTTGTTCTTGCCCTGTCTTAATACCTCAACGCCGTAGGCGATGCTTGAAAGACCGGACTGCGCGCCGTTGGTAACAGTCACGTTGTAGCCCTTTATGCCTGAGCAGATTGAAAGGTATCCGCCTGCCGCATTGTAAACCGTATTAGGGAACTTGAATGCGCTTCCGGCAATATTGCCTCCCTCAATCAGATCCTTCTGGAAATGACATATAGTTGCAAGAGGGCCTGCTGCTGTTCCTACCGCAATACCGATATCCTTCGCATTGTCATCATTTATTGTAAGTCCTGCATTCTGTATAGCATTCATGCCTGATACAGCCTGTAACTGGCTGAACTTATCAAGCTTTCTGTAGAATGCCATCTTAAGTCCGCAGGCTGCATAATCTGCACTTCCTACAGCAGAGGCAACCGAGGTACTCTCCGGCTTTACATCCGCATTGAACTTCTCAACATAGTTCTCAACACCATTTCCGCAAGGAGCTACCACACCAAGTCCTGTTATGTATACCTTCTCCTTCTTTGGAAGCTCTACATTTCCGGCATTCTTGCTGAAAATAATACTTGCATTGTTTCCGCCGAATGCGAAAGAGTTGCTCATAACCGTGTCAAGCTTCTTCTCCTTAGGTTCGTTAGGTCTGAAGTCAATCTTTCCGGCTTTTTCTTTAAGGTTCTCTATATCCTCATCTGAGTACCCGACCGTAGGCGGAACCATGTTCTCTGTGAGCGCCTTTATTGAAAATACAGCCTCGATTGAACCTGCTGCACCGAGGCAGTGGCCAACCATGGCCTTGGTTGAGCTTACACTCAGATTATCGTTCTTTTCATCAAAAATTGTGTGGAGTGAGAGGAACTCTGCCATATCGTTCTTGGCAGTTCCTGTTCCGTGTGCATTGATGTAGCCTATTTCGCTCTCGTCAACACCTGAAGCCTTCATGCCCCAGCGGATAGCGTTCATCTGTCCTTCGCCGTCCTCTCTTGGAGCCGTGATGTGGTGTGCGTCGGAGCTTACGCCTGAGCCGAGAACCTCACAGTAAATCTTCGCTCCTCTTGCCACAGCGTGCTCATAGGACTCAACGATGAGCACACCTGAGCCCTCACCAAGTGTGATACCATCACAGTGGTTGAACGGTGAGCAGCCGTTCTCAGCAAGTGCGTGAAGTGATAAGAAGCCTGCATAAGGAACGGAAGCAAATGCATCTGCACCGCCTGCTATAGCTACATCACACTTTCCCGCTCTGATTAAATCACAGGCATAGGCGATGCTTATTGTACCTGCTGCACATGCATTTGCAATATTTGTGACAATTCCGTCTGCTCCGTATATATAAGCCACTTCATTTGCTATGGCTGAAATAGGCATCTTCGTAACATCCTCAGCCTTCTCACCATTTCTGTAGTATGCCTCAACGCTGTTCACACCACCTACGCAGCTACCCATAATTACGCTGACACGCTTCTTCTCATCCTCAGGTATTGTGTAAGCAGCATCTGCCAGAGCCTCCTTAGCTGCCTTAACGCAGAGCTTTGAAACTCTGTCCATCTCATCTGCATGAGGGCACTCGTCCAATGTATTGTCATGAACCTCAGCCGCAAGTGTTGCATAGCAGCCCTCGGTATCAACTGTTTTCGTATTCTTAATTCCCGATACTCCCTTAAGGGCATTGTTCCAGGTCTCATCAACACTGTTTCCTATAGCGCAGACCATTCCAAGACCTGTGATAACACAACGATTTCTGTTCTCTGTCATATCCATACCTCCACTATCATCAAAAGAATCCTTGCCGGAGGACCCTTTATGTGACATAAACACATATATTAAAAAATTTCCTGCCAGACAAAAACTGTCCATCAGGCAGCCATATAGCTGCCTGACAGACATTCCTTTGCTTCTTACTTATGCTCTGCTACATACTTTGCAAGGCTTGCTACATTGTAGAATGGCTCCTTGCCTACACCTGTCATTGATACACCGAACTCCTTGTCGATAGCTGCTATCATCTCAAGTGAGTCGATTGAATCAAGACCGATTCCGTCTCCGAAAAGAGGTACATCATCTGTTAAAACCTCTGCCTCAATACCAAGACTGTCAATAAGAAGCTCCTTAATTTTTTCTCTGATTTCCTGCTCGTTCATGGTTATTCTCCTTTTCTTCTATTAGAAATATTATTTTAATGCCAGTCCCGGAGGTTTTCCGAAACGGCAATGCATGCAAGACTTTTGTTAAAAAGTATTGCAAAAAAACTGTGGCAGATACTATGCCTGTGCTTCATCTGTTTTATCAGATTTATGAAGCATATCCTCAAGCTGCCGCTGACAGCTTGCTGCACCCTCGCGAAGTATCACCGAAGGTCTTCCTTTTGCATGTACATCAAAAGTATTTACTGAACCCACCACAACACTCTGGCGGTGAAACTTCCTATAGCCGCCGGATATTGCAAGTGGAATTACAGGCGCATCCGTAAGTCGTGCCAGCATCAGAAAGCCCGGCTGGAACTCAGACAGCTTCCCGTCCTTGGAGAGCTTACCCTCCGGAAAGATCAGCACCGACTCGCCTCTTTTTATTGCCTCCACCGCTCTGTCCATCCATGAATTATCCATCTCCTTGAGATTAATCGGAATGTACCTTAGATGTGTAAAAAACGTGTGGAGCATCTTCTTATCATACCACTTGGTCGTGACAAGCACATTTATCCTGCTCCTCCAGAATACCTGCGGAATAAATGAACCGTCATTGTGACTCGTGTGGTTCGCTATCAGGATACAAGGCTCTCTGAGCTTCTGCTTAACCGCCTTATCCTCGTATGTAATCTTCGGCAGATAGAGCACATGTGTTATCCCTGTCCATACAAAGAATGCCGCATGTATTACCGCTCCAAGACATCTGTCGCCAACCTTTGCTAAAAAATTTTTCATGATTTGATAAATTCCTGTAGCCTGTCCATATTCTTTTCCATAAGCTCATAGCCATGCTTATAGAAATCGTTAATCTTCTCAACATCATTTTCAAAATGGCCAATGCTGCCAATCTCCGGACGGATTATAATTGCCTTTCCATCCTGCTCTAGCTCCTCAAGGCGGCGCATCTGCCTGTCATAATTGTATCGGCGCTCCACCATAGCCTCAGCCACCTTCGGATACGTGGAATGATAGCATACATTGAGAAGAAGCTTCATCTTTGAATAATCAGTAGGAGCTTCCCCCGCCTTTCTTGTCTGGACAACAACCACCTTGTCACAGCCTCGCTCAAATGCACGCGCATAAGGAATCGAATCCACAATGCTTCCGTCGAGATATGCCTTGCCGCCAATCTTGACCGGCGCACACATAAGCGGCACGGAACATGATGCCTTACATATCTGTAAAATGCTCTCCGAAGTTCCGTCATCTGTGAGATACTCTGCCTTGCCCGTCTCACAGTTCACCGCAACAAATTCTCTCTCCACCTTGGAAGCAAAAAAGCTGTCAAAATTGAGCGGTTCCTTGTCATAAGCAAGCATCTGGTCAAGGTCAAGAACCTTCCCATTATTCCTGAGTGTTCCAAGCCCATAGTATGCGTCCGCATTCTCATGTGTTATGACCTTCTTAGTCCTGCCCTCCTGTCCTGCAATGAAATTAACTGCATTGCCGGAACCGGCAGACACCCCTATAACATAAGGAAATGAAATATGATGCTCCAATAATGAGTCGAGGACACCGGCGGTAAATATTCCTCTGAAAGAACCGCCCTCTAAAACAAGTCCTATCCTGCTCACATCGTCACCCCCATAGCATTAGGTATTCTCACGAATACCCATTGATTATATACTTCGTACTTTAACGGACATCTGTTGCTTTTTCCCAAAATACGAGTATAATTATACTCAAATCACCCAAAATGGTCAATGGACACAATCATACACATCTGTTACTTAAGTGTATAAGCCGGCAGTAATACATAAATACATCAACTGACTACAGGCACATGCATTTATAAACGTAGATTAAACGGAGGAAGCATGAACGAACAGGACGTAAGAGTCATCAAATCAAAAAAGGCTATCCGTGATGCACTTTTCAGCATACTTGCGTCGAAGCCTATAAACAAAATAACTATAAAGGAAATCTCCGAGACTGCCGGTATCAACAGAAAGACCTTCTACACTCATTACGACAGTATAGAGGATATCATCACAGAGATGGAAAATGAACTTGTCGTGAGCATAGATTCCTACTTAAAAAACTGCATTATTGCAGAATACGGACTCAATCCTTACTATTTTATACAGTTCATAAATGCAATCTATTCAAGCAACCCTGAGTTCTGTGAAAGTCTTGTGTCCGTGCACAACTATCATTTCCTAGCCGAAAAGATTAAGAAGGTATTCAAAAAACAGCTTATAAACAGCATAGACATCCCGGACAAAGATAAACAAATTCTGGATTTTAAAATTGAATTCTACCTTAGCGGCGTAAGTTCAGTGTACATAGAATGGATAAAACAGGGGAAGCCATGTCCGTTCGAGGAATTGTCTGTAATTATCAATGATCTGGTGATGGAACAGTTGACAATGTAAAAAACAACCGCAGCAGAATCAGAATATTGAATCTGCTGCGGTTGTAAGATGTGGCTATTATTCCATTAATATCAGTATGCTAATAAATCCCCATGTCACTGCTTTTTCAGTGACCCAAATAGTAATGAAAAACGTGCTTTTTACGATTTCACACTATACTCTTATAATAAACCATCCAGATGAAGCTTTCACTTCATGTGCTGCCACCAGCCTGTGCAAAAATATTGCTACCGCGGTACACCACACACAACATCCACATGCCAGCCTATCACTCAGCTAAAATCATGCTCATTTATCAATCTCTCGGCCTTATTGTAATCATCAGCCGATATTCCAAGCGCATCACACGCTTCCTCCAATGTTGCCTTCCTCCGCGACATAAAATTATCCACCAGCTTACATAAATTTTCGGCTAAAGTGTACCCCTTGTCAAGGACAAATTAAGAAGAAGGGATTTGTTCTTTCTAGCCAGTAGATGGCTATATCAGTTTGTTTTATTACCTTCTTCATCATACATATCCGTAGAAGGGATTTTTCCCTTAATCGGATATATGCCTGTTGTTATATATTTATAGTA
>OGHC01000022.1_pt1 | contig 151381 bp, 86 predicted proteins | sample 1571381 | NCBI WGS metagenome assembly OGHC01 (sample SAMEA2581945, study PRJEB24529) | metagenome | biome: Human gut stool | place: China | collected 2011 | reverse complement strand
ATTTCTCTGAAATTGTACTCCATAGTGATAAAGTTTTTATTTATAGTGATTTATATTGTTATTTCAATTTGAGGGACAAATTTACGTGATTTGTACCAAACTACCTAATATTTATATGGGTATTCCTGGAAGGCTTGTTTTAATAATTTTAAGAGGTTTAATTTATGGTACATATAAGCTAGAAACATGAAATTTGGCAATGCTACCTTGAAAAAGAATGATTTAACATTTAATATAAAAATAATTCTATATTTTTGTTTCTCTTATAATGAAAATCTATGAATAATAAAAGTACAATTGTTTGTATATTACTGTTATTTTTTTTATGTAATGTCCTGTATGTTAGGGCAAATACAGGGCTCTTTTTCCAGGCTCACAGAGTGATTCCGGAAAAGCGGACGGAGCTAAATTTAACTCCGAATACTCCACTTTCTTTTCATGATGGTTTTTCATTGGGTTTTGATGTTCATTTGCGCAATGAAGAGCATAATTATGGGTATATTGTTCGTGTTATTTTAAATGATACATTAAATATTGACTTGTTGTCCAATAAAGGATGGAGCCACAGCCAATTATTTTTGATGAAAGGAAATCAAAGTCTGGTAGATATATCACACTTAGATTCGATTCCTAAATTCAATAGTTCGGATTGGTTTCAAGTAGAACTTAAGTTAAACTATAAAAAGCAATTAATTGTCTGTATTCTAAATGAAAAAGAATGGAGTATTCCCGTGAAGTTGCCGCAATTGAATAATGTTCGTATAGCTTTTGGGTTACATACCGGGCAATCTTTTCCAAGTACAGATGTGGCTCCGATGAATTTGCGTAATGTAAGGATTTTAGATCTGAAAGGAGAACTCTTGAGAAAATGGACTCTATTACAACATGGAGATAATGAAGTTTATGATGAGGTTAAATCTTCCCGGGCTACAGTACGAAATGGGATTTGGGAAATAGATCATCATATTCGGTGGAGAAAAAAAGCTTCGTTTATTATACCGGGGACTTCTCTTCAATTTGCTCCATATCAACGTCCGACAGATGGGGGGGTGTTTATAGCCTTAAAGGATACTATTTACCAATATTCCATAGAACGGGAACGATTGGATACTGTTATTGTAAATACTGGGCATCCTTATTTTACAGCTGCTTCCAGTTTAGTATATGATTCGGTTCATGATGAGTTGATTTCCTATAGTGCAGAACAAGAACGACTGAATCGTTATAGTTTTGAAAAAAATGAATGGGAAAGAGCTATTCCTGATATACTTCTTTCGTATCTGCATCATAGTAGCTGCTATATCCCTGATTTGGAAAAAGTTATACTTTTTGGTGGCTATGGATTTTATCGTTATAGTTCGGTCTTGTTCATGCATTCCATTGATTCAATATCTTGGCAGCAAAAGGATCTTGCTCATTTGATTGAACCTCGTTATTTAGCGGCAATGGGATATTTGGGAAATAATAAGGTTTTATTGTTAGGAGGGTATGGTAGCAAATCTGGTAAACAAGAAGGGAACCCAGAGAATTATTATGATCTTCATTGCATAGATGTTGAGAAGATGAGCAGTCAAAAATTGTGGACTTTTTCTAATGCAAAGGTGGAAGCATTTGGAAATGCAATGGTAGTAGATCTTGATAAAGAGCATATTTATGCACTTTCTTTTGCTAATGATCGAGCATTTTCTCAAATCAGATTGAACTGTTTTGGAATTGAAAAACCAGATCGAACATATATGGCAGATTCTATACCATATCAGTTTCATGATACCAGTTCTTATTGTACTTTATTTTATAATCAAGGTACCACTGAATTAGTTACTGTTTTAGCATATCAGGATGGCATCGGAAAAACTTGTGTCGAGGTATATACATTAGGGTATCCTGTTTTGCACTTATCAGACGTACTTCAATCTGTTCCTGAAAAGCATTCAACAGGTTGGATATGGTTGATTTTGATTATTGGAATTGGGGGAACATTGGCAGTGTTAGTTATATTATGGAAGAGAAAGCAGAAAAATGTTGTAAGAAGAGATGAAAACTCATTTTATACTGTAGAAGTGAAGGAAAAAGAATTAATTCAGCCCTCTTTTATTCGTTTATTGGGAGGTTTTCAGGTAAATGATTCGGAAGGGCATGATATAACTTCTCGATTTACTCTTATATTACGTAGTTTGTTTGTATATATGTTGTTATATTCCTATAAAAATGCTAATGGCATAACCTCGGAACAACTAAATGAAATATTTTGGTCGGATATGGACAAGAGTAATGCTACTAATAACAGAAATGTGAATATAAGTAAACTCCGATTGTTATTAAAGGAAATTGGCGGAATCAATATTGCCTATAAGAACAGTTATTGGTATATGACAATAGATTCATCAGTGAATTGTGATTATATTGAGATTTGCGACTTACTGAGAATGGTAAAGGAAGGCAGTGAAATAAATGTAGGACTATTAAATAAAATTGCCGAATTAGGGAGTAGAGGAGAGTTATTACCTGATATTACAGAAGAATGGGCAGATAAATTTAAGTCTGAGTATCTGATTTTATTATCAGATGTGCTATTGGATGCTTATGAGTTTGTAAAAAAGAACAAAGACTTGATGCTTTTACTGAAGTTATCAGAAACAATGTTAAGTTGTGATTCGACAGACGAAACTGCTATACAAAATAAGTGTTATGCTCTTTATCATTTAGGCAAAAAAGGTCTGGCAAAACAATGTTATGAGAATTTCTGTGCAGAATATATTCGAGTGCTTGGGGTAAGACCAGATTTTAATTATACTGACATAATAGGCAATTAACAGAAATAAATTATAGTTAGAAAGAAAGGTAGGATCTTTATGTATAGGAAGTATCTTCTTTTCTTTTTAAAAATAAATATTATGAATTAAAAAGTTGTTTTTCAAATGTTTATATAACCTATTATAGCTTTTTATTTAGTCGATTAAGTCGTGATTAATACCTGATTAAGACGCTGATATTACTTTTGCTTATCAATTTTATAAATTATAATAGAATGAAAAGCATACGAAAGACAGTGTTGATTATTGGAGTATTCTCTTTCTTTGTTTTGGGATCCATTTCTTACGCAAAGGAGAAGACGGAACCGATAGATTATGTAAATCCTTATATGGGAAATATTAGTCATTTATTGTTTCCCACTTATCCAACAGTTCACTTGCCTAATGGAATGTTGCGTGTATATCCTGAACGGAAAGATTTCACTTCCGATTTGTGTCATGGACTTCCAATTGCAGTGACAAGTCATCGTGGAGCTTCGGCATTTAACTTGAGTCCTGTTTGCGGACTGAATGAAGGAATTTCTTCCGTGCAGGACTATTCTTACGACAGAGAGAAAATATCTCCCTATCATTATCAGGTTTACCTCGATGAAAATAATATTTTGGTTGATTTTGCTCCTTCTTATCAGTCCGGTATTTATACTTTTACTTATGAAGGAGCAGCCAATAGCCAGGTTATACTGAACACACGGAACGGTTATTTATTCGTAGATAATGAAGGAATAGGTGGTTGTCAGTATTTGGATGATAAAACAACAATCTATCTTTTTATGGAGTCAGACTGTGAAGCGATTTCCAAAGGTGGTTTGCAAAATGGAATAATGAATTCTACTTGCCAGCGGGTAGACGGAGAAAATGCAGCTATGGTCTTTGATTACGGTTCTTGTAAAAAGATCACTCTTCGATACGGAATTTCATTTATCAGTATAGAACAAGCAAAGAAAAATCTGCGCCGTGAAATCCACACGTACGATATAGATAAGGTGGCAGAAACCGGACGGAAGATATGGAACGAAACTTTGGGAAAAATAGAAATAAAAGGTGGGACAGATGATCAAAAAGTAATATTCTACACTTCGCTGTATCGAACTTACGAACGAATGATTAACATATCCGAAGACGGATCTTATTACAGCGCTTTTGACAATCAAATACATATGGATGGTGGAATTCCTTTTTATACAGATGACTGGATTTGGGATACATATCGTGCTGTGCATCCTTTACGGATTCTGATCGAACCGGAAAAAGAACGTGCGATGGTCAGTTCTTTTATCCGTATGGCACAGCAATCGCCCAACGGATGGATGCCCACCTTCCCCGAAATAACGGGTGACAGCCATCGTATGAATGGAAATCATGCAGTAGCTACTATATGGGATGCTTACTGCAAGGGAATCACAGACATTGATTTAGAACAAGCATACAAAGCATGTAAGGGCGCTATTACAGAGAAAACCCTGTTACCTTGGCAGAAAGGACCGTTAACAGAGCTCGATTCTTTCTATCAGCAATACGGATATTTTCCTGCACTCCACCCGGGTGAAGAAGAAACATGTTTAGGTGTACATGGCTTCGAACGTCGCCAAGCTATCTCTGTTATGCTTGGTAATTGTTACGATAATTGGTGTCTGGCACAAATAGCACATACATTCGGATACAATGGCGAATACGAACAATTTATGAAAATTGCCTATTCCTACCGCAATGTATATAATGCCGAAACTGGATTTTTCCACCCTCGCGACAACAAAGGAGACTTTATTTACCCTTTTGACTACCGTTTTTCCGGTGGTATGGGAGCACGTGACTATTATGGAGAAAATAATGGCTGGATCTATCGTTGGGATGTACAGCACAACCCGGCAGATTTGATCGCGCTGATGGGTGGACGCGAGAAATTTATAGATAACCTGAATCAGACTTTTAGAGAACCAATAGGCGAAGCTAAATTTTCTTTCTATTCTCATCTCCCGGATCATACGGGAAACGTAGGGCAATTCTCAATGGCAAACGAACCTTGCCTGCATATTCCCTATCTTTATAATTATGCTGGTCAACCTTGGATGACTCAAAAAAGAATCCGTTCTTTAATGAAGCAATGGTTCCGTAACGACTTGATGGGAGTACCAGGTGATGAAGATGGTGGTGGAATGAGTGCATTTGTCGTATTTTCAGCAATGGGTTTTTATCCAGTCACTCCAGGCTCTCCAACCTATAATATAGGTTCTCCATTATTTAATCATGTAAGGATAGCATTAGGTAATGGGAAAACCTTTGAAATCATAGCTGAAAACTGTTCGGACGAGAACAAATACATTCAGTCTGCAATGCTTAACGGTAAACCATGGAATAAACCGTGGTTCGAACATAAAGATATAATGAAAGGTGGAAAGTTAGAATTAGTAATGGGTAACAAGGCAAACAGGTTATGGGGAGCTGCATTGGAGGCAGCCCCACCTTCTGCCGAACCTCTGGCTTCCACTTCTCACTGATTTAAAAAAACAGATATGTTTAACTTTAATAGAATGAATAATGAAGAAAATCACATTGTGGGCTTTAAGTGCCATGACTATGTTGACCGGATGCTCAGCTAGCGAAGTATCTTCTCTAGTAGAGGAAGCGCAGGCGTCAGATCTTATTTCAGGAGCTGTTTATAAAATATCTCCTTATTCCGATGAAACTAGAAGTATGTTCGTTCGGAACGCTTCTTTTGATGAGGGAACAGAAATTGTGGCTTGGACTGATACGAAAGTGAATGCCCAACGTTGGCGTCTAACCAAAGATCCTACTGGAGTGTATTTTTATTTGACGAACGTATACACGGGTAAGTCTGTACACATACAATCACCTGTTTCCTTGGGTGCGCGCTTGCGCCAATATGGGAAAGAAAATGATTATACTTATAAATGGACAATAACCAAAGCGGAGCAAGTCGGACCGGATTGCTATTACATAAGTCCTTCTTCCCTTGCTAGTGGTGAAAGGCTCTATTTGGAAATAGGAGGCGGTGAGGATGGTACAAATATACAGTCCTATATCAAAAGAACCGGTGACCAAGCCGATAAGCAGATATGGAAATTGGAAAGAGTGCAGGAAGCGCCCAATAAATTTACTTCGGTGATGCGTGACGAAATAGTTCGTTCCTGGAAAGCACAATACTATAAAAAGTCGCAAAATAATGCGGGCTATACCTTGAGTGATGCTGAACGGTTGAACAACGCCAGCCACCAATGGCAGGACGCCGAAATGTTTGAAATTGTGTTGGATGCCTACGAAACTACTCAAGATCCTTCATATAAAGAAATGTTTCACCAACTGTACATCAATTTTGTAGACGAGAACCAGAAGAACTGGTTATATAATCCCTTTAATGATGATATTACTTGGATGGTAATTGCTTGTGTACGGGCTTATCTGTTGTTTGGAACACAAGAATATCTTGATGTAGCCAAGGAAAATTTCGATCAAATGTATGCAAGAGCCTTAATGCTGCCCGAAGGTGTACTGCGTTGGTGTGAAAAAGAAGCCGAACGTGATAAAACCAATTCTTGCATTAATTGTCCGGCAATGGTTGCATCTTGTTATCTCGCACAGGCTACGGAAGATGCAACCTATTATGAAAAAGCGAAAAACTTGTATGAAAAACAGTCAATCTATCTTTATGAATCTTCTACTGGTATGGTGTACGACTGCGTAACACTCACTAGTCTTTCTCCTTGGAAATGGGCTTCAACCTACAATCAGGGAACTTTTCTAGGTGCTTCCCTCATGCTGTATCAACACTATAAAGATGCATTGTACAAAACTAATGCACAGATGACGGCCCGTTATACTATAGAACATTTCAGCGATGATAATGGAATATTGAATGCACCGGACGAACGTTCGGACAATGACCGTCGTGGATTTAAAGGAATATTGATGAGATATCTGCGTTCGTACATTAACATAATGAACGATACTCAATATCTTCCGTGGATGGAAGCAAGTGCTCTGCAAGCCTATAATAACCGAAATTCAAAAGGTATCATATGGACAGTGTGGGAAGAAAAGTCTGCCGAAAACTTTGTGTATAAAGCAAGCGATAAGGATGTGCGCTACAGTAATGATCCTTGGGGAACTTCTACAGCGGTATCCATTGCGGTCAATCTTCCGCTTATTCAGAAATAGAGAGTGTAGAACTATTGTAATTAAAGAAAATATGAAAAATACAAGATTAGCGTTTGCATTCATACTTATTCACCTGTGTATCATGACATTTGCACAATCTTCCAAAAAGATAACAGGTCGTGTAGTCGATGAAAAAGGCGAGCTTTTGGTAGGAGTTAATATTATGGAAGTGGGGACACAGAACGGTACATTGACTGGAATCGAAGGAACCTACTCATTAACAGTAAAGAATAGTCGCTCGACACTAAAATTTTCTTATATTGGTTTTGATAGCCAGGAAGTAATTGTCGGTTCTAACACAGTAATAGACGTAACACTGAAAGAATCAAAATCGGAACTTGAAGAAGTGGTAGTAGTGGGTTACGGTAGCCAGCGTCGTATCAGTACTATTGGTTCGCAATCCAATCTGAAACTAGGTGATATTAAGCAGCCTACTGCTAGCTTGAGCACTTCATTGGCAGGACGTCTTGCCGGAGTAGTAGCCGTACAACGTTCAGGTGAACCAGGTAAAGATAATGCCGATATTTGGATACGTGGTATTTCTACGATGGGAAGTTCTTCTCCCTTAGTCTTGGTTGATGGGGTAGAACGTTCTTTTAATAACATAGATCCGGAAGATATTGAATCTTTCACCATTCTGAAAGATGCTTCAGCCACTGCTGTTTACGGAGTACGGGGAGCTAACGGAGTAATCCTAATCAAGACAAAACCTGGTATTGCTGGAAAACCTTCTGTCAGCGTAGACTATTATGAAAGTGTCACACGGCTTACTAAAATTCCAAAATTGGCTGATGGAGCCTCTTACATGGAAGCCGTGAACGAAGCTCGCAGAAATCGTGGATCCGAGCCCATTTACTCTGAAGCTGAGGTTATAAATACTCGTTTGGGAACTGATCCTGTGCTTTATCCTAATGTAGATTGGATGAACGAAGTCTTTGATGATTTTGGACACAACCGCCGTGCCAACATTAACGTAAGAGGTGGTGGACAAAATGTGAACTACTATGCATCAGCAAGCTACTATAACGAAAAAGGGTTGATAAAGACAGATCCCAATGAATCTTATGATTCTAAGATTGGATATACTCGTTATAACTTCACTACTAACCTGAATATTAATGTTACTCCGACTACTAAATTGGATATAGGTGCGTCAGGTTATTTGGGCGAAGGTAGGAAGCCTTACGAATCTACTTCTGATATATTCCGCGTAGCTATGACTACTTCACCTGTAGATTATCCTGTCATGTTCTATGTTAACGGAAAAGATTATATCCCTTACAATCAGCCTAATAGTGGATTTAACAACCCCTATGTCGGTGCTACGAAAAGAGGATTTCGAACTGTTACCGATAGTCAAATTTACTCTAATCTCCGTTTAACCCAAGATTTGGGATTTATCACGAAAGGATTGAGTTTGACAGGTATGTTTGCTTTTGATACTTATAATTCACGTACTGTGAAACAAAAGAAGACAGAATCTACCTATTATTGGGTGGATAAAAATAATCCTTACGACAAATACGGGTTTCCCATTTTATCGCAAACTTATGAAGGATCAAAGACGTTGGATTTTGCTGTTGAAAGTTCTGGTAACAGGAAATATTACTTAGAAGCATCACTGAATTACTCCCGTACATTTGGAAGACATCGCGTAGGCGGGCTGTTTTTGTTTAATCAGGAAGACAAAGTTATAACAACCGAGGGCATTGATCTGATAGCTGGACTTCCTTATCGTTCCCGTGGTTTTGCCGGACGTGCCACTTATTCATGGGATGATCGCTACTTCGCGGAATTTAATATCGGCATCAACGGCTCCGAAAACTTTGATCCGTCTAACCGTTACGGAGTTTTCCCTGCCTTCGGAGTGGGGTGGGTACTCTCCAATGAGAAATTTTGGAAACCTTTGCAATCCGTCATTTCTTTCTTTAAGGTCCGTTACACCAATGGTATGATTGGTAATCAAGCAACACCTAACCGTTTTTTGTATATGGAAGCACTTCAATACGATAGTGGATACGGCTATACTTTTGGTACTGACCGACGTAAAGTGGATGGTTATAAGGTGAAAAACGAAGCTGTAAAAGTGACTTGGGAAAAATCACACAAGCAGGACTTAGGTTTTGACCTTAAATTCCTGAATGATGACCTTTCATTGGTTCTTGATTTATACAAAGAACATCGTACCGGTATTTTTCTTGATCGTGGAGCAGTACCTGGTTTTATCGGAATCACTTCTACCCCTGTTGGTAATCTCGGAGTTGTAGATAATAAAGGTATAGAAATTGATCTCGAATATAATAAACAGTTCAATAAGAACTGGGCACTCTCTCTTCGTGGTAACTTTACTTATGCCAAGAATGAAGTGATAGAGAATGATCAGCCTACCCAGCAATATCCGTGGATGGATAAGAGAGGGCACAGTACTTTGTCACGTTGGGGATTGATAGCTGACGGACTTTATACACAAGAAGAAGTTGACCAAATCAACGCATGGGAAGCATTGCCTGCTGTGGAAAAAGAGAATACAGCTCGACCTTTTCCGAAACAATTTGGTACAATCTATGCAGGAGACATCAAATACCGTGATTTGAATGGAGACGGACAAATTGATGTTTATGACGAGACAAAGATAGGACGTGGTGACGTACCTTCTATTGTCTATGGATTTGGTTTTAATCTTCAATATAAAAACTTTGCCATTAGTACCCTTTTTCAGGGAGTGGCGCAAGCAGACAGATGTTTGAATGGACTTGGAATACAGCCTTTCTCCGGTTCGGGTGGTGAAGGTAACCTTTATGCTAATATCAAAGATCGTTGGACGGAGAACAACCCGCGACAGGATGTTTTCTATCCTCGTCTTGCCTATGGTTCGGATAAAAATGAAAATAATTTTAAGACAAGCACTTGGTGGCAAAGAGATGTTAGCTTCTTGCGTCTGAAATCCTTGCAGATCACTTGGCATCTCCCAAAAAGATGGACAAACGCTGTCTTATTGAAAGGTGCTTCTATCTATGCGATGGGTACAAATCTGTTTACGATTAGTAAGTTTAAGTTATGGGACCCGGAATTGAATACCAATAATGGTACTTCCTATCCTAATATTTCTACTTATTCCATTGGTATCAACTTTAATTTCTAAGAATATGAAAAGGAAATATATTACTTTATTAAGTTTGTCAATCATGTTGGTGTGTCAGACCTCATGTTCGGATTTTTTTGATCAAATGCCGACAGACCGTTTGACTTATAATGACTTGTTTGAGTCAAAAGCCTCTACAGAGAAGGCTTTAGCTACTGTATATGTCTATCTGCCAGATGAATTTGCCCAACGTTTGGCGGCGGATGGAAGGCATACTACTCCTGGCATATGGACTGCTGGGTGTGATGAGGCTGAATACTATTGGGATTTTGTGCCATCACATTTAGTCAATAACAATACCATTACTCCGAAATCGTCTATAGTTTCATCCTATTGGGAAAAATATTATGCAGGAATTAGTGCTGCAGGACGTTTTATACAGGGTGCTCCCAAATGTAAGGATATGGAACAAAATCTGTTGGCGCAATGGATTGAAGAAGCCCGTGCGTTGCGTGCTATGTATTACTTCTACTTACTACGTATCTATGGACCGATACCAATCTTGTCTGATGATCCAATCAGTATGGATGCTCCTTTAGAAAAAGTACAGTTACCTAGAAACAGCGTAGAGGAATGTGTGGAATATATTGTTTCTGAATTTGATAAAGTATTAGATAGCGGTTGTCTGCCAGAGAAATCGCTTACTTACAATTGTGGAAGAATAGACAACAGCATTGTGATGGCTTTTAAAGCAGAAGTGTTACAATATGCTGCAAGTGACCTATATAACGGAAAAAATTCCTTTGTTGCCCAGCTACGGAATAAAGATGGAAAGAAACTTTTTCCTGAAGACATCTCGGATGAAGCGGTGAAAGCGAAATGGAGAAGGGCTGCTACAGCTTCCAAAGCATTCATTGATAGGTTCGTTCCGGGAAATTATGATTTAACCAAAGTTTATACAAACGGTGTATTAAATGCCTATTTGTCTTGTCGTGATGCTGTGAGAGGAGAAGATTTCACTAATACGGAAATGATATTCTACCGCATTAACACTGATTATTCATTGATGCAATATGACCGTACTCCGAGACATACCGGGGCCGTAGGCAGTGGTTACCGAGCATCTGGCGGATTGGGCGCTTCCCAACAGATGGTGGATGCTTTTTTCATGGCGAATGGTAAATTACCTATTAGTGGATATACTGACAATGGTAAAACACCTGTTCTCAATCCTAATACAGGTTATGAGGATAGTGGTTTCTCTTCTGAAAGCTATGTAGATGAAACAGGAACCATATTGGCTCCCAATGGAGTACTGAAAGCTTGGGTGGGACGTGAACCTCGTTTTTATGTAAATATAACTTTCTCCGGTCAGAAATGGCTAAATACAGAAGAAGGCGCTTTCTATTCCGACTTTAGTTACGACGGAAATTCGGGATTACATGGTGGAGAATGCCCGCCGACAGGTTATTGTGTAAGGAAGAATGCGCCTTTGGGGGCTTGGAATACGGGGAAACAGATTTGTATTATGTTACGTTTAGCTCAAGTCTATCTTAATTATGTAGAGGCACTTAATGAATGTGAACCTACCCATGCTGATATTTTGACTTATTTGAATCTGATTCGTGAAAGAGCAGGAATTCCTACTTACGGATCTAAAGTCGGACAGTTACCTGTTCCATCTACCCAAAATGAAATGCGGGAGGCAATTAGAGCGGAGAGGAGAGTAGAACTAGCTTTCGAAAGCAGCCGTTATTTTGATGTTCGTCGTTGGGGTATTGCCGAAGATACGGAGAATATGCCACTTTATGGTATGTATGTGAATGGAAACGGTAATGACTTTTATAAACGTACCTGGTTTGAAAATAGAATATTTGAGAAGAAAATGTATTTTTTCCCAATTCCGCAAGGTGACATTGATATTGATAAAGAACTGGTTCAGAATCCAGGTTGGAGTGCTGATGTTTAACCTTTAAAATGAAAAATAAAATGAGAAAAGTATTGAATCAAATCGGAATGAATGGATGGGTAATCTTGTTGGGTTGTCTATGTATGGTTTCTTGCATGCTGTTTTCAGGATGTTCGGACGATGATGAAAATAACAATCGCGAGCGGTATATCACCCAACTGACTGAAGAACGGAATGTCGTGGATTATCTATTAAAAAACTCTACTTACGGCACAGAACCGGGTACTTATCCTGAAAAGAGTAAAGCGATTCTTGAAACGACCATAGCCGAAATTGATGATTTCGTCAGTCGCCTGAACAACGGGGAAACTACCAACCAGCAAACTGTAGACACCCTTGTCGAAAAAGCGGAAGAAGCCATGAAGAAGTTTAAAGGCTCCGTTATCCTCGATGTTTCTGAAGAACAGAGAAATTTACAGCAATTGAAGAACAAGCTCTCCGAACTGCAAAATATATTGGAAACCTCTGTTTATGGTACGGAACCAGGAACTTATCCTGAAAGTAGCAAATCTATATTGGATACTGCTATTCAAGAATTGACGACTTTGATTAATCAAGTATCTTCAGGAAGCATCACATTGACGAATGTCATGGTAGAAGAGGTTATTCAAAAGGCGGATGGGGAGATTAATTCGTTCCGTGAAACACAAATTGAAACTGAAACCTTCTACAATCTTGTAGTAAACGGCAACAATGGTGGATACATTGATTTTGGTTATCATAAGGAATTTGCAGATTTTGGTAACAAGCAACATGCTGCATTGACCATTGAATTGTGGGTAAAAATCGATGAATATTGTACTAAACAATACGAAGATAACAGTACTTATCTTGCAGCATGTAACGATAATTCTTGGGGTGGATGGCGTATTTATTCCCGTTTCCATACCGGTGGAGATGATGATTTGATCCGGGCAACAATTGCCTATGACAAAGATGGGAAAGTTGAACTTTGGGAACCTTCTTATGCTTCTCCTTTGATGGGATACCAGACATGGATGCATTATGCTATTGTATATGATGAGGATGGAGTACCGGGTGAAGATCAGGATGAACGTTTCAGGATGTTCTACAACGGTGAGAAAAAAGGAGGTTCTATCCGTCTTGGACAAGATGTTCGTCATTGGGCATATACAGCCGATTCGTATCATCAGGCGCAGATACCTATGACTGCTTTCTGCCGTTTGAGAGCGGACGGGACCCGTATGGAGTATTTTTCAGGTTCAATTAAATATATGCGTATTTGGAAGAAAGCGCGTACTGCGGATGAAATAAGGGCATCGGCGGAAGGGAATTGCACTATTGATCCTACCGATCCGAACTTGGTTTGCGCCTGGGATTTTGTTATCTCCAAAACAGATTTGGATATGACAAAGACAGAGTTCAAGGACCTGACAGGTAGATATACAGCTGTATTGAAAGGTGGTGCGGAAAACTTCAATTGGAAACCTATTAGCAATAATTAACGATGAAGAACTATATGAAATATTTGCTGTTCGCCATGGTATCCATGGCGACAGCTTCCTGCTCGGATGAAACAAATAAGGAGATCGAGAATAATACTGGTCTTCCCGGTGAAGTTTCTTTTTCTGCTACTTTGAACGGCATTGAAAATGGTAATAATCTCTCTAGGACCACACTGACAAATGGTACAAAGGTAGAATGGGTGGCAGGCGACCGAATCAGTGTATTATACGGAAATGAAAACAAGGAATATATGACCGCTTCGGGCGGTGAAGTGGTGACCTTCACAGGAAAAGCGGACGAAGTTGCCGAATATTACTCGCTGTATCCATACAACGCGGATGTCGCTCTGAATGGAAAGAATGTCACAACCGTGCTCCCGAATATTCAAAAACCGGTAGCGGATGGATTTGATACAGACCTTAGTGTCATGGTATCCCGAACGACTTTGGAGAAGAAATCTTTTATTTTCAGGAATGTATGCGCATTGTTGAGATTTGAGTTGAAAGAAGCTGGGATAAAGTCTGTCACATTGAAAGGTAACAATAATGAAGTATTGGCAGGTAAATTTACTGTCGGGTGGAATGATGGCGATGAACCGTTGGTGCAGAATGTCACTGATGGCAAAAGCACGGTTACGCTTGAGAACAACGGTACTGTATTGGAAAAAGGAGTATACAATATTGTAATCCTTCCTGTCACCTTTTCACAAGGTGTGACTTTGACGTTAGGAATGAGTAATGGTACGGAGCTGACGAAAAATTTATCTGATTTCAAAGAAACAACACTCTCTAATCATGTCTATGACCTGGGGCAAGTAAAAGTCTTGTGGGAACTATCTATCGAACAGGATGATTGCTACACTGATATTACAGTGTCCGATGAGGCGGGAAATGTCTTATCTCTCGACGAAGGGTGCTATCGGGTAGGGACTGCGTGCACTGTAAAGTATAAAATTGCAGTTGATAAGAAACCTTGTAGTCGAGGAGCATTCGTTGTGGAAGGGGCTGTTTCTGAGGATTTGAAAGTGACAGAGAAAGAAGGCTATTTTTGCTGCTCCTTGACTGGCATTGACTCGGATACTAATTTGAAACTGAAAAATAAGGCTCCTAATGTCCTTGATTTTTATTTTAAAGATAATACCTATTCCGAATATCTGATCGGAAATAAGAATGACTGTTCGGGAATTATTTTCCATGTGGGGGCAGGAGAAGGTGACAATATCAGTGACTATGATGGTAAATTGACAGAGATTCATGGATATGTATTTGCTGCCGATCCTTCTGGTATTCAATTCGGTTCTATCAAAGAATGGTGTACGGAGACCTATCGGAAAGAATTGATTGGTACGCACGAACACCCTGACGATTGGTGTGGTTATGCAAATACTAAAATGATCTTGAATCATGCGAAATTAAAAGGTATCACCTTGTCTGATGATAACTATACACATATCTACCGGGCTACAAACTATACTATTCGGACGGCTCCCGAAGGAACTAGTGGATGGTATCTGGGTTCTAAAGTGCAGATGGAAGCAGTTGCCGAAGCGCATGACATAGGTATAAAAGAGCGTCTTCAGGAATGTTCCGATGCAGAATTATGGAGAAGGGATAGTCATCATTGGCGACACTTGGGAACAAGCACGGAAAGAAACGTGACCAATAGTAAGGGTTATTACGGGATATACGACATCGAAGATGCATCAGCGGCCCGCGAAGGTTACAAGGACTATGGAGAAGATCCCACTCCTGTATTAACTTTCTAAAGAGAAATTTGATAAAAATGGAAAAATTGAAAACATATAAGATAATAATGGCCGCCATTCTGACGTTTGCTGCGTGTTCGGACTCGAAGTCGGTAGAAGAACTGACTATACTGCCGGATACAGGGGTTGAAATGAACCATTTGGCAGAATGTGAAGCATGGAAAGCAATCCCCGGTGGAGTGACACAATACGTTGATCCGAAAATCGGTAGTGGAGGACATGGTCATGTTTTTGTTGGAGCTAATGTTCCTTTCAGTATGGTGCAACTAGGCCCTACAAGTATACCGACGGACTGGGATTGGTGTTCTGGCTATCATGACTCTGACAATACAGTGATAGGTTTTTCACATACTCATTTGAGCGGAACGGGAGCCGGGGATTTGGGAGACATCACTGTCATGCCGGTGATTGGTGACGTGACATACGCCCGTGGTAAGGCGAGCGACCAGACGTCAGGGCTTTGGTCGTATGCCGACCGTAGTAAGGAAATTACTCATCCGGGTTATTACTCTGTCCCTTTACTCCGTTATAATGTATTGGCAGAGCTTACTGCCACAAAGCGTGTAGGCTTTCATCGCTATACTTTCCCCGATTCACAGGAAGCAGCTATCGTAATTGATTTGGAAAACGGTATCGGTTCAGACCAAGTGCGTGAGGTATCTATGACAGTGGAAGGAACAGATATGGTGGTGGGTTATCGTAGATCAACAGGTTGGGCAAGCGACCAGTATGTCTATTTCGCTGCTCAATTTTCTAAACCTTTCACTAGTTTTGATTTACATGGAAACAGTGGCAGATATGGTCGTGCTTCGTTCTCTACGGAAAAAGGAGAGCAGATTCTTCTGAAAATAGCTTTATCTCCGGTATCAGTGGAAGGAGCAAAGAAAAATTTGTTGGCGGAACTTGCGGAATGGGATTTTGACAAGACTGTGGCAGCTGCTAATCTTGCATGGAATGAGGAGCTTGGCAAAGTACGTATTCATACGGCAAGCAAAAGTTATCTACGGATATTTTATACAGCTTTGTATCATACGATGGTAGCTCCTTCCATTTACAGTGATGTTAATTCTTCAAATACCACATATACCACATTTTCACTATGGGATACATATCGTGCGGCAATGCCATTGATGACTATTCTTCACCCTGACAGAATGCCGGATATTATCAATTCCATGTTGGATATTTATGATAAGCAAGGACGTCTACCCGTGTGGCACTTATGGGGGAATGAGACGGACTGTATGGTAGGGAATCCTGCTATACCTGTAGTGGCAGATGCCATTGTAAAGGGATTTAAAGGCATTGATATGGAACGTGCTTTCACTGCTATAAAGATGACGGCCAATCATGATGGACGTGGTGGTTCGCTTAGAAAGCAGTATGGCTATATTCCTTGTGATTTATTTCAGGAAGCTATTGCCTACGATATGGAATATGCCATAGCGGATGCTGCTGTCGCTGCTGCCGCCAATCATTTGGGAAAGGATGATGACTATCGTCTTTTCGCCGAACGTTCTCATTCGTACCGTAATTATTTTGATGAATCAACCGGATTTGTCCGTGGAAAAGACAGTAATGGAAATTGGCGGACACCTTTTGATCCATTCGCATCCCAACACAGAGCGGATGATTATTGTGAGGGGAATGCTTGGCAATATACATGGTTAGTTCCCCATGACATAAGTGGACTGTCAGAATGTTTTGGAGGTCGTGATAAATGCATTGAAAAATTGGATTCATTGTTTGTGTTAAGCGAAATAGTGGGAGCGGGGGGCTCTCCCGATATTTCGGGATTGATAGGGCAATATGCTCATGGCAATGAACCGGGACATCATATTCTTTATCTTTACTCTATGCTTGGTCAGCCTTGGAAAACTGCAGCCCGTGTCCGAGAAGTACTTACTTCACTTTATCACGCAGCTCCGGATGGTTTATGTGGTAATGAAGACGTCGGTCAAATGTCTGCATGGTATGTGCTTTCTGCATTGGGATTCTATCAGGTAGAACCGGCGAGTGCCCGTTACTGGTTCGGAACTCCATTGTTCGATAGAGTTGAAATAACTGTACCTGGAGGAAAACTGGTTCTTATCGCGAAAAATAATTCTATCCTAAATAAATATATAAGGAAAATTACATTGAATGGCTGTGAATATACCAAACCTTATATCTTGTACACTGATATAATGGCTGGTGGTGAATTAGTTTTTGAAATGGGGGCCACTCCGAAGCAATGATGGTAGAAAAGAAGAATATATGATGAGAAAAAAATATTTGTTGCTATTGGGTTTATGCTTTGTATATCTTGTTAATGTTAGTGCATTGATTACCGGCCCAGTGGACTATGTTAGTCCGCTGGTTGGTACGCAGTCGAAGCACGCACTATCTACCGGAAATACTTACCCCGCCATTGCGCTACCCTGGGGAATGAACTTTTGGGTTCCGCAGACTGGTAAAATGGGCGATGGATGGGCCTATACGTATGACGCTGACAAGATCAGAGGATTCAAACAAACCCATCAGCCAAGTCCCTGGATTAATGATTACGGTCAATTTGCTATCATGCCGGTCACCGGTGAAGCAGTATTCAATCAGGACCAGCGTGCCAGTTGGTTCTCTCACAAAGCTGAAACGGCTACCCCTTATTACTATAAGGTATATCTTGCCGACCATGATGTAGTGACGGAGATTGCTCCGACAGAGAGAGCCGCTGCTTTCCGTTTCACTTTCCCCGAAAACGACCACTCTTATGTAGTGGTAGACGCCTTCGATAAAGGCTCGTTTGTGAAAGTGATCCCTTCGGAGAACAAGATTATCGGCTATACTACTAAAAATAGCGGTGGTGTTCCTGCCAACTTTAAAAACTACTTTGTACTGGTATTCGACAAACCGTTTACTTATACGGCTGCCGTAACCAGTGGTGTGATTGATACCAACAAACTGGAAGTGACGGACAACCATGCCGGCGCACTGATCGGTTTCAAAACCCGCAAGGGCGAACAGGTGAATGTTCGTGTCGCTTCCTCTTTCATCAGCCCCGAACAGGCTGAACTGAACCTGAAAGAACTGGGTACGGACAACGTTGAACAGATTGCTGCGAAAGGCCGTAAGGTATGGAACGACGTACTGGGACGCATCGAAGTGAAAGACGATGATATCGACCATTTGCGTACATTCTACTCCTGTCTGTATCGTTCGGTATTGTTCCCCAGAAGCTTCTATGAAATAGATGCCAAAGGAGACGTTATGCACTACAGCCCTTATAACGGTGAAGTACTTCCGGGCTATATGTTTACCGACACCGGTTTCTGGGATACATTCCGTTGTCTTTTCCCATTCCTCAACCTGATGTATCCATCCATGAATACGAAGATGCAGGAAGGATTGGTGAACACTTATAAAGAAAGCGGGTTCCTGCCGGAATGGGCGAGCCCCGGTCATAGAGGTTGTATGGTTGGAAACAACTCCGCTTCCATAGTTGCCGACGCTTACCTGAAAGGATTGAAAGGATACGATATTGAGACGTTGTGGGAAGCCGTGAAACACGGAGCGAATGCTGTGCATCCGAAAGTGGGTTCTACCGGACGTCTGGGGTATGAATATTATAATAAGCTGGGTTACGTGCCTTATAATGTAGGTATTAACGAGAATGCAGCCCGCACACTGGAGTATGCTTATGATGACTGGTGTATCTACCAACTCGGCAAAGCCTTGAAGAAACCGAAAAAAGAGATTGAAATCTTCGCAAAGAGAGCGATGAACTATAAGAATCTGTATGACCCCGAGCACAAACTGATGCGTGGCAAGAATGAAGACGGCACCTTCCAGTCTCCGTTCAACCCGTTGAAATGGGGAGACGCCTTTACGGAAGGTAATAGCTGGCATTACACCTGGTCTGTATTCCACGATCCTCAAGGTCTGATCGACCTGATGGGTGGTAAAGATGGCTTCAACCAGATGATGGACTCTGTATTTATTCTGCCTCCGATATTCGATGAGAGCTATTACAGAGCCGTTATCCATGAAATCCGTGAAATGCAGATTATGAATATGGGCAACTATGCACATGGCAACCAACCGATCCAGCACATGCTTTATATGTACAACTATTCCGGCCAACCTTGGAAAGCGCAGCACTGGATTCGTGAAGTAATGGATAAACTCTATACTCCTGCTCCCGACGGTTATTGCGGTGATGAGGACAACGGCCAGACTTCTGCCTGGTATGTATTCTCGGCAATGGGATTCTATCCGGTATGCCCCGGTACGGATGAGTATGTCTTGGGTACTCCTTACTTCAAAGAGATGAAACTGCATCTGGAAAACGGAAAGACAGTAACCATCTCCGCCCCGAATAACGGAGACGACAAGCGTTACATTTCATCAATGACACTGAACGGCAAGGAATACACCAAAAACTACCTGACTCATCAGGACCTGATGAATGGCGCTGCCATTTCTTTCAAGATGGATGCCAAACCCAATCAGCAACGTGGTACGAAAGAAAGCGATTTCCCTTACTCTTTCTCTAATGAATTCAAAAAGAAGAAGTAATCATGAAAAAACAAATCAAATATATCAGTGCAGGTATGTTGGCGGGTATGCTTCTCTGCGGTGGCCAGCTACAAGCCTCCAACCGTATGACGGAAATGCATGTATGTCTGGCAGATGCCATTCAGAAAGATAACCGTCCTGAAATATCCAACCGCCTGTTCCGTTCGAATGCAGTGGAAAAGGAGATTCTCCGTGTACAGAAGCTTCTGAAGAATGAGAAGCTGGCATGGATGTTTGCCAACTGTTTCCCGAATACCCTGGATACTACCGTACATTTCCGTAAGGGAAGTGATGGCAAACCGGATACATTCGTATATACGGGGGATATTCATGCCATGTGGCTGCGCGACTCCGGTGCACAGGTATGGCCTTATGTGCAACTGGCTAATTCGGACCCCGAACTGAAAGAAATGCTGGCAGGAGTGATCCTCCGCCAGTTTAAATGTATCAATATCGACCCGTATGCAAATGCGTTTAATGACGGCGCCATTCCTAACGGTCACTGGATGAGCGACCTTACGGATATGAAACCGGAATTGCACGAACGTAAATGGGAAATCGACTCCCTGTGTTATCCGTTGCGTCTGGCTTATCACTACTGGAAGACTACCGGAGATGCAAGCATATTCAACGAAGAATGGATTCAGGCAATCGCTAACGTACTGAAAACCTTCAAGGAACAGCAACGTAAAGAAGGAGTAGGCCCTTATAAATTCCAGCGTAAAACAGAACGTGCACTGGATACTGTGAGCAATGACGGCCTTGGAGCACCGGTGAAACCTGTCGGTTTGATTGTTTCCAGCTTCCGTCCTTCGGACGATGCCACCACTCTTCAATTCCTGGTTCCTTCCAATTTCTTTGCTGTGTCTTCTTTGCGTAAGGCTGCCGAGATTCTGGAGAAAGTAAATAAGAAAACAGCCTTGTCTAAAGAATGTAAAGACCTGGCGCAGGAAGTAGAAACAGCTTTGAAGAAATACGCGGTATATAATCATCCTAAATATGGTAAAATCTATGCCTTCGAGGTAGACGGCTTTGGAAATCATTACCTGATGGACGATGCTAACGTGCCGAGCCTGCTTGCAATGCCTTATCTGGGCGATGTGAATGTGAACGATCCGATTTATCAGAACACCCGTCGCTTTGTATGGAGCGAAGACAATCCTTACTTCTTTAAAGGCAAGGTAGGTGAAGGAATCGGCGGACCGCACATCGGTTATGACATGGTGTGGCCGATGAGTATTATGATGAAAGCCTTTACCAGTCAGAATGATGCCGAAATCAAGACCTGTATCAAGATGCTGATGGATACGGATGCCGACACAGGCTTTATGCACGAATCTTTCCATAAGGATAATCCGAAGAAATTTACCCGTGCATGGTTCGCTTGGCAGAATACTCTTTTCGGTGAGCTGATTTTGAAGTTGATTAATGAAGGAAAGGCAGATTTATTGAATAGTATACAATAATATTCTTCCAATTTTTCTCCTAAATACAAGTCAATACTAATATTGAAGATCACAATACACGGCTTTTTCATTTAAGCTTTGATCTAGGGATATAATCTCCCTACCCATGCCAGTGCGGCATGGGAGCTAATCCTGTTGTTGATAATCAATAATTTACAAATATATCAAATCTGAATTTTTCTCATTTTTGAGCCAGAAAATGTAACACCTTAGTGAAGCTTACCGATAGTTCCCTTGTTATCTCAGCCGTACCTTTTCGCTTATCTGATATTTTTTTCCTTCTGTTCTTCCAAACAGCAATCAGTGCCAATACCATCCTTTGAATTGTGTCGAGGTTTCCAGCCGCCCGTTCAGCCTTACGCTTTATGCTGTCCTACCGAAGGTTTCGGTCAAGATCCCAGTGCATGCTTTCAATAGCCCAATGCTGTTTGGTTATCTGACTAAGCCGCCCTGCACTGCTATCCAGGCTTGAAATGTACAGTCGCTGTTCAGATGTAGTCTTGCCATCAGACTTTTTCTCTGTAGATGTGAGTATTTCTATAACTGTCAAATTGCCATTCCATTTTTCTCTGTCGACAATCAGTTCTTCCCCACGGTATATACGGCATACCCTTGACTCAATCCTGCCGTGTTCCAAGTATGGACCTTCCTTGTAGATATCAGTTGGGGTGGTGGCTTTTATAGAGTCTTCAAGCCCATAGCGCAAAGATCTTTGATTCGCCTTGAGTTCGATCACGAAGTCGCCTCCTTTACCTCTAATCTTGTCTATTATCCCCTTTTGGCATGACATGGCATCTGCTGTGACGACACATCCTGACACGTCTAGTTTATCCAATAGTCGGGGCACGGATTTGATTTCATTACTTTTCTCCTTGCAAACATCAGTAGCCAAAGTAAAGCCCGAACCAAGTGAGTATGCAGAGACGATATCAGGGTTACGTCCGTTCTCGTACAAGATACCTCGCATGGCCTTGCCATCAATACAAATGATGTCAGTTGCCGAAGCGGATATTTCCTTGCGGAAAACCTCTGCAAAAGCAGACATCCGGTCAGCCATCTTTTCATCGTCGATGCTTTGAAACACACGGCAGAGCGTAGCTTCTGAGGGTAACCCATACGGAAATAACCCTTTCGACTGCAGGCGTTTCAAGTGACGTTTGCCAAATTGAAGTATTTCAGCTCTGGTAATACACTTGCTGAGTCTGCCCAATATTACGAGCATGAGTATATCTTCAAGTTTGTGTTTGAAGTTTCCCCTGCTTGTTCTGCGGTATTCAGGGACTGAGGATACAAATTTTCTCAAATGGGTCATGATGCTGCCACGAAGACAGTCAAGGTGTTTCTTCTTTAGTAGTATTGTGTATAAAAAGTTGTATATCAATGAAATAAATCGTATTTTTGCTATCGCAAAAACAAAGGCGGAAGACAATATCAACACCATATCTTATTGAATTCCGCCTACAAAAAAAATAAAAATGAATGATAAGAAGAAACACCTAAGGCGGTGCTTCCGCATCGCTGCGCACGAATATAAGGAATTTTACTGCAATAACAAGCGATGAACAATATTTCTTAAATGAAAAAGCCGTGTGCCATAATGGAAAATATTCCACCAAAAGGTGTGACTTGTTCAGATTTTATTTGTACTTTAGCCATGCCTGATGAAGATTTGTTTGATTTTTATTTTGCAACACTAAGTTAAGTGAATCTTCTGACATGGCAAAATACTGGGTAATACATTATTACTCAGTATTTTAATTTATATGATTTTAAAAGTGTTGCGGAATTAAGGATAATACTCATTTATGTACCAAAGCAATGCTTGGCGTTTTTTTTAAATACTATCCTCCTAATTAGCGTATATATCTGAATTTGTATAATTTTGCAATATCCTTATTTATTAATCTGTTAACCATTTCCCTAAAAAATATTTATATGGATGCATATTCTATTTTAGATTTACTACATGGTCAAGTTGTTAAGTCTGCTTTATTAAGTGTGATATTTAGTTTTGTTATTATGCCAGTTGCTGCAGTAACGCCTATACAAATAGATTCGGTATTGTCTATACTTGATACTGAAATAGACAATCGCCACAGTTACATTATGGCAAAAGAAAAGCAGTTGATTTTGCTTAAAAATAAATTGGCTAACCTACCTACTGGAGAATCCCGTTTTGATTTATGTAGTATTCTGTATAGCGAATATCGAAATTATCAATTTGATTCAGTGTATGCCTATGCTGACAAGATGTATGATATCGCTATTGAAAACAACAATCAGTCAGAGCTCGTTCTAGCGCATGTGGCTCTCCTCGACTGTTACACTTCGGTGGGTTTCTTTAAGGAAGCCGCTGAGGTGGATAAGTTGATAAAGGTTGCCGATATTCCCAAAGCAGTTTTACCACACTATTATATTTTAAAAGCACGTATGTTTCAAAATTTGGAGTCGTATGTAGGTCGTAAATCTAAGTTGGGAGAGCGTTACGCTCATTCAAGGGAAGCATGTTATGATAATATCTTATCTTTGACTCCTATTGGTAGTTATGAGCATGATTATGCGGCTATTGAGAAAAAGCTGATATGGGATTATCTGCCGAGAGAAGCTATTGACGGGCACAGCCGACTACTTACGGTTCATCATTTGAATGATCATGAAAAGGCAATCAACTATTCTATATTGAGTAATACATATAAAGGCGTGGAGCAAGTAGATTCTGCAATATATTTTGCAGCTCTTGCAGTTATTTATGATATTCGTTCGTTAACTAGGGAAAATACGGCAGCTAAAGACCTTGCTATATTAATGCAACAACGTGGTGACCTTAGTCGAGCAAGTCGATATATTCATTTAGCCCTTGATGATGCTAAAACCTACAATTCACGAATTCGCCAGATTGAGGTCAATTCTGTACTTCCATCAATAGAAAATGCACGTTATATATGGCTCCATAATACAAAAACCGTGTTAATATATGCTATTTCATTATTTGGGTTGTTACTTCTTCTTCTGTTTTTAATGTATGCCAAGATTAGGAAACGTAATAGAAGTTTATGTGAGTCGAATGCGGCTATTCGTAGTAAGACAGAAGAACTCGACAAATCAAATGAACAACTTTCTGAGCTGAACTTGAAACTGAAAGAAGTGAATGAAATAAAGGATCGTTACATTATTGAATCTATCAAGGCCAATCAATATGTAAACGAGGTTGCTGAAATGAGTAAGACTGCCATACATAAGTTAAATGATAAGAAGTATGATGAAGTTAAATATTTATTATATGATATGGGAGTTAAAAAGGAATGGCAGCGGTTGTTTTCAGCTTTTGATAAAGCTTTTATGAAATTGTTTCCTAACTTTGTCGGTGAATACAATAAGTTATTTCCAAAAGAATATCAGGTTAGTATTGATAGTTCTGGAGAATTGTCTACTGAAATAAGAATTTTTGCCCTGATGCGTGTTGGTATTAACAATCCGACGGATGTGGCTAAATATCTTAATTTGTCTACCAATACGATATATGTGTATAAAGCCAAAACTAAAGCTAAAACACTTGTCCCTAAAGAGGAATTTGATGATTACATTATGGCAATTCCCAAAGAATAAGGAATAAAGTCAGATTATAATATTTTGGGAAAATCTTTATATGACCTTAATAATTTTATATCAGTAGAACAGATAATAATATGAAAATCAACTTATTATCTGTTTTACTTTTCTTAATTATCAGTTTTGTATTTTTATCTTATATAATTGCATTCTATTTTTGTGATAGAATTATTAATCTTAATTAATTTAATATCATATCCATGAAAAATTCACTATCAAGATTTTTATTATTAACCTTATTGATTATGTCTAGTTGTACAACTATGTTGTTCGCTCAGACGATCAATGTTTCGGGGACAGTTGTGGATGCGGAGACCAATGAACCGCTCATTGGTGCGACTGTCAGATTAAAAGGTGTAGCCTCAAAAGGTTGCATTACGGATGTGGATGGCAACTTTTCTTTTACTGGGATTTTGCCTGAAGCAGTGTTGGAAGTCAGTTATGTCGGTTATAGAAATCAGACTATTTCAGTTAATGGCATGAAGAAACTCACTATTAAGTTATTATCGGACAGTGAACAGCTTAATGAAGTTGTAGTAATCGGTTATGGTACCATGGATAAAAAAGAATTGACTTCTTCAATTTCTCATATCAATGAGAAAGATTTTCTGAAATCTACTTCTCTTGATGTATCTATGATGATTCAAGGTAAAATACCAAGTGTATCAATTACTAATACCGGTGCAGCTGATCCTAACAATCAGGCTAGTATTCAGATTCGTGGTGTGTCGTCGAGAAGTGCGGGAACCGGTCCTCTGATTGTGATTGATGGAATTCCTGGTGGAAATCTTACGAATATCAACCCTAATGATATTGCTAGTTTTGACATACTTAAAGATGGTGCTGCAGCTGCTATTTATGGAACACGTGGTTCTAACGGGGTGATTCTTGTGACAACTAAAAAAGGAGTACGTGACGGACAAATACATACTTCTTATATGGGAACGATTTCAGCGAGTGTTGCAGATCATGAATTAGATATGCTTACTGCTAAACAATATCGAGCATTGCGTATTCCAGGTGGTTATGGTAATGATCTCGGTGGAAACGATGATTGGTTGGATGCTGTGACGAGAACGGGTTGGATGCATCAGCATACATTATCGCTTAGTGGTGGGAATGATAAAAATAATTACCGCATATCGATAGATTATCGTAAAGCTGATGGAGTTGATCTGTATTCGTCACGGGAGGAATATGGTGCGAGAGCAGGTATACAACAGACAACACGTAACGGATTATTTACTTTTACAGCCAATGTGGTTCCAAGGCTTATTAAGCGTAAAAATTCATCTTGGGATGTATTTCGTAATGCGTTAGAAATTAATCCCACGACTCCTATTATGGATGTAGATAATCCAGGACAATATACTGCAATTATGGGACAAGCTGCTGGATACAATCCTGTTGAGTTGATTAATCTTGAAGAGAACACTTCGGAAACGAAACTTTTAGATTATGATGCTACTGCTAAACTTAATTTATTACCTTTATTGTGGAAAGATTCTGAAAATGAGCATATTTTAAATACACAGATTACGTTTGCCGGACACGAGTCATCGAATTTTGATTCTTGGTTTCGTCCTTCTACTTCTACATTAGCAATAGGTCAGGGATATTCTGGTGAGGGGTCTCGTAAATATGCAAAACAGTCTCAACGTATTCTAGAATGGCTTACTAATTATAATGGCTCATTTTGCGGACATAATGTAAAAGCCATGTTTGGTTACTCTTATCAGTATATAAAAGATCAGAATCTCTCAGGTGAGAATAAAGATTTTATAAATGATGGTATCGGTTCCAATAATCTTGGCACTGGTGATTGGGATAAGGAGGAAGGTCATGTGGGAGTAGGTTCATGGGCTGAAGATTCTAAGTTGATAGCCTTCTTTGGCCGTGTTAGCTATGATTGGAAGGGTCGTTATTTGTTAACTGCTTCACTACGGCATGAAGGTTCTTCAAAATTTGGTAAGGACCATAAATGGGGAAATTTCCCTGCTGTTTCGGCCGGATGGCGCATATCGGAAGAATCATTCATGCAGAATATTAATTGGGTTAATGAACTGAAAATTCGTGGTGATTATGGTGAAACAGGTAATCAGGATTTTGGTAACTATAGGTCACTCAGTACTATGTCGAGTTTTGGTTACTACTATTATAACGGACAATGGTTACAAGTGTGGGGACCTGGTAAAAATGTGAATAATGACTTACACTGGGAAAAGGCAAAAAACTGGAATATTGGTATTGATTTTTCGCTATTAAACAATCGTATTTCCGGATCTTTCAATTATTATAATCGTATACAGCAGGATCTTTTGGGAGACTATAATGTCCCTGTCCCGCCATATCTGCATTCTACAACTTTTGTTAATGTGGGAACAATGAAAAATTCAGGATTTGAGTTTGACTTCATTGTAAGTGCGATACAATTGAAAGATTTTGATTATTCTATTGATGTTGTAGGAGCTACGATGAACAATAAGTTTGTTGATTTCAGTAACTCCGATTATGTAGGACAGGATTATTATGATATGGTTGAGACTTCCGATCCATATCCACTCTATACTTTACAACGTATTTCTGCAGGTGAACGCATAGGTAACTTTTATATGTGGAAGTATGCTGGTATTGATAAAAACGGTAATTTTATGATTTATGATCGGGAAGGTAATATAAAACCTGCCGCTAATGGAACAAATGATGACAAACAAATTGTTGGTAATGGACTTCCAAAGTTTACCGCATCGATGACACACAATTTTCATTGGCGTAATTGGGACCTTTCCATTTTCTTTCGTGGTGCATTTGGTTATGATATTTTCAATATACATGATTTTTATTATGGTACTCAAAGTTTTACAGGAAATGTCTTACAAAAAGCATATACAAAAAATGCAGAAATAAAAGGTAAAAATGTGGTGACTGACTATTATTTGGAAAAAGGAGATTATGTGAAACTTGATATGCTTTCGTTAGGATATACATGGCCTGTCAAATCTCGTTTTCTTGAGTCTGTCAAATTTTCGTTTACTGCAAAGAATCTTGCCACTTTTACCCGTTACAGCGGGGTAGATCCTTCTTCTATACAAACTAATGGATTGACACCGGGAGCTACTGGTTCACGTACATATTATCCGAGTTGCCGTCAGTTTGTTCTTGGTGTGCAACTTGATTTCTAAACTTATAAAATTTAAAATCATGAAATCTAGAATATTGGCCATCATAGGCGGATGCGTTTTCACTGTCATTACAGCTGGATGCACAGATTTGAGTGAGACTGTATATAGTGATGTTATGAGTGATAATTACTATAATACTAAGACAGATGTTATACGGGCAGCTTTTCGTCCCTTTGAACATGCTTATTGGTCTATTCAATCAAATATTCCTCTTAACGAATTAACGGCAGACCAAATAATGACCTGTACTCGTGATGGGTGGTGGGACGATGCTGGACAATGGCGGGCTCTTCAATACCATGAGTTGACTCCTGAAAGTAAATATCTTGATATGGAATGGGATGGTTGTTACACAGGTATTATGCAAAGTAATTATATAATAGATGATCTCAATAGATTGGACCCATCTGATTTTGGCTTTTCCGAGCAGGAATTCAGTGACCTGAAAGCTCAGAATCGTGCTCTTCGAGCTTGGCTGTATCTGCGTTTACTTGATAAGTTTCGAAATGTTCCTCTCTATACTTCTTCTGATCCTAAAAGTGGATCTGGTGAACAAATCTCTTCTCAAAAGTTGTTTACTTTCATAGAAGATGAATTAAAAGAAATTCTGCATCTTATCAATGCTAAGTCGGGGCTTGGTGGTAATGGTAACGAACAAGGTCAATGGACCCAAGCCGGAGTTGCGGCATTATTGGTACGCTTGTATTTGAATGCCGAAGTATATATTGGAGAAGCACGTTGGACAGAGTGTATTACGTATGCCCAGAAAATAGTTGATGGAGAATATGGACTCTATCAGGTATCAGACCGTTGGGATGAAGTCTTTGATTGGAATAACGATATTTCTGATGAGGTTCTCTTTGCTTTTCCCAGTAGTCAGAATTATACTTTTTGGCTGTACAAGGGTGATACGTTTTGGTGGAGCGTCCCACAACAGATGGAATATTACGTTAATGATTCCAAAAGTGAAGGTGGTGATCATAACTGTAAATATGCCCTTACCCCAAGTTATGACCTGAATGGCGAACTTTACAGTTATAAACTTGGTAATACTGCCCAGAAATTTCGTAACTATCCTGAAGATGTAAGATTGAAACTTTATAAAAATCTTGGTAACAACAGACGTGAGGGGTTGTTTCTATTTGGCTCTATTCCTGTTGTGAAAGATGGAGTGAGGGGAAATATGACCTCCCCTGATGGCAGTTATGAATTATATATCCGTGATGCTGTTGGACAATTTAAAGGGTTACGTCCCAATCAATGGCCTATAAATAAGACTAGTAACCTTCGTTCAGGAGACCACCAATCCGGGTGGCATTACGTAAAGTATCCATTTTATAGTGATGATGAATCCGGTCAAATGGAATCGGATTTTGTAGAAATACGTCTTCCGGAAATCATATATGCTTTAGCAGAGTGTCATTTTCGTTTAGGGGAATTGTCGAAAGCTGGAGTGTTACTCAATTCTGTGCGTAAACGCAATTATCCCCAAGAGAGATGGAGTGATTATCTTTATGTTCCGGAAGGAAGTGTTACACTTGATGAACAGGAACTTTTGGATGAGTGGGGACGTGAGTTTCTTGGTGAAGGACGTCGTCGTATTGATTTAATTCGCTTCGGAAAATTCAATACAGGTTCATGGTGGGATAAGACGCCCGATGAAGATGATCATACAAAGATTTTTCCTATTCCACGTAAATCACTGGATACCAACCATAATCTTAAACAAAATCCCGGCTATTGATGCCATAGATTGATTTGAACTTTTAAACAATGAAATAAGATGAAGACAATATATAATTACCTATTACTGATAGTGGGCTTCTTCTTCACAGTGTTGTTGAATGGCTGTGATGCAGAAAAGGATCTAAAGATTGTTGAAACAGGTGATGCTTCACTCTATGAACAGATTTATATTCTTGGTTATGGAGCAGACAATAATTTTGATTCTAATTTGGCTGTTCCGATGGAAAAAACATCTAATCCGAATATATTTACTTATCAGCTAGAATTGCGTTATTACGGTGATAATAAACAATTTAAATTCTGTACTGCGCAAGGTGATTGGGATAAAATTTATTATATTATCCCTTCTTCAGGCGTGGTGAGTGGAAAATCTTATGCTTATGCTACATTTGGAGAGGATACACCTAATAATGCACGTCTTTGTTCAGAACTGACCGGAGATCTTGAAGATCATTTTTGGGGTATTCATGAAGGGGAGGATGGCATTTATGATATCACTATTAATGTGAAAGATATGACGGTAACTGTTGTATTAGTAAAGAAACTTGATGAAAAAGAGTTTGAACTAAATCAACTTTTTATTATTGGAGATGCTACTCCAGCTGCTTGGGATATTAATAACCCTTATCCAATGGAAAATATTTCGGCAAATGTGTTTCAGTATGAAGGACCGCTTAGACAGGGGGAGATGAAATGCCCTATTAATAATAGTGGAAAATATGAAGATGAGTTCCTTATGCCTGTTGTAGCAGGAACAATTATAAATAAATCGGGTGTTGCTGATGCGGCTGTGGAGTATGTACCTACCGGTAGTCCTGATAGTAAATGGAAAATTGAGATCTCCGGTAACTATAGAATTATAGTAGATGCTTCGAAGGGTAAAAAGAATATCACTATTACTGTGACTTGGCTTAGCGAAATTGAATTAGGGCCGGAACTTTATATACTTGGAAGTGCATCTGGTAAATGGTATTCAACTGATGGACTTTATATGGATTCATCTGACGGGAATATTTTTACATGGGAGGGAGAAATCCATTATAATACAGAAAACAAGCAATTTAAATTTTGTACAGCAAAAGGTGAATGGGATCAAGTTGATTTTCTTGTTCCGGAAAATGCTACTACCGATGGATATATTGAAGTCATACAGCCGGGAACCCATAAATTGCAACGTTGTTCACAAGGTGAAGGGACATTGAAAGATGCGTTTTTTGGAGTACCAGAAAACGGTAGTGCCGTATACAAAATTATAGTGGATGTTGAAGCCTTAACAGTTACGTTAGAAAAGGTTCGCGATCTTGACAACCAGTTATACATACAGGGGGTTGCAGGTAATTCTGGTACTGATTCAAATAATCCGGGAGTACAATTGCTATATGATGAGACATCCAAACGTTTTATTTGGGAAGGTGAACTCTATTATACTGAAACAGAAAGAAATCGTCAATTTAATTTCATTACATCTAAGGGAAATTGGGACCAAGTGGTTTTCCTTATACCGGAAAAAGGTGATAGCGACGAATATCGTGAGTTAGTAGAAGATAATGGTGTTTATAAGATGAAAAAAGTTCAGGGACCTGGCAACCCGTTGGCTGCATCATGGGGTGTTTCTCCAGAAAATAGTGGTAGATATCGCATTGAAGTTAATATCGAAGGAATGACACTTTATGTATTTAAGATAGAGTAAATTTGTAATTATAATCATAAACTATTAAATTAAAATCATATGAATATTAGAGGTATATTTTTGTGTGGACTTGTTATTATCTCAATAGCGGTTAGTGCCCGTGATAGTAAATTTACAAGGCATGGAGCAGGTCCTCTTTATTGGATGGCGTACGAACAGTGTTATGTGACTGATAGTCCATTGGCTGAGGAACGTTATCAAAAATCCGTGGATTGGGTAGCCAAGAATTTTCTCTCCTATGGTTACGATATGGTGTGTACCGATGGTTGGATTGAAAGAGCACAAACTGTCAATGAAAATGGATATATAACGAAGTATAATGATACTTGGAGCCATGATTTTGCTTATTGGATTAATTATAATAAGAATAAAGGCCTAAAAACAGGGATCTATTACGATCCATTGTGGATGTCAAGAAAAGCTTATGAGAATAATTTGCCGGTGAAAGGTTCTGAAAAGACCACTCGTGATATTAAGGGGAATGTTAATTTTAATGATTATCTTTATTGGGTAGATGCAGATAAAGAGGGTGCTGAACAGTGGATTAAAGGTTATGTTCGTTATTTTATCGATCTTGGCTTTTCATTTCTTAGAATAGATTTTCTGAATCATTACGAAGATGCATATGGTACGGAACGTTATGTGAAGGCTCTTCGTTGGATTAAAGAAGAAGCGGGTGATGAAATTTTCATCTCTTTGGTAATGCCTAATTGTTTCGACCATGCCGCTAATGAAATTCCATACGGTGATCTTTTCCGTATTAGTGAAGATGTTTTCGGAGGGGGATGGGATTTTATCAGTAATCGTCGTCGTGGCATTCAACAGGACCGTTGGGCACAGTGGGGCAATGTTTTTGATGGCTTTGTTGGGTTTAGTGATGTAGCTGCCCGCGGACAAATCATGATGGATGGTGACTTTATTAGGTTAAATACTTGCGAGAGTGATACAGAACGTCAATTTTGGGTATCACTAATGGCTATTACCGGTTCGCCCATAGCTATTGCCGATCAGTATGATACAGCTAATGGATGTGAGCGTTTTTATCAAAATGAGGAGATTCTAGCACTTAATAAAATAGGATTTAGTGCACGTCCAATGTCGGGAAATCCATCAGAAATTGCAAGTTCAAAATGGGTGGGGCAATTGCCTAATGGTGAGTGGATTGTTGGATTATTCAATAGGGAGGAAGAAGCTTCAAATATGTCTATCAATTTTTTGCGTGATTTAGGAATTAAAGAGGGGAAAGTTAGTAATATACGTGATCTTTGGACTCATTCTGATTTAGGTGCTTTTGAAGGCGTTTATAAAGTTAACGTACCTGCACATGGATGTCGTATTCTCCGTATCACATCTTCATGCAAACGTTATCAGGCTGAAGTTGCTGCTCTGCGTGGCAGTGTGAAAGTCCAAAAGTGATAACTGATTATTAATTTGTAAGAAATGACTGAAATGAAGAAAATTATATTTTCCTTTTTTATAGCGATGGCAGTACTAATGTCTTGCAAAAATGATTGGACAATAGACGATGCGGATTTGCCACCGATAGCAGAGAATTCTGACGGGTTTGGTTATGTAGGTAATTTTACAGGTGAAGGAGCTTCTGTTCTTTTTTCTGTTGAGATACCTGTGACTAGTGAGTATACTATTATTGTGAGAGGACGTGCTTCCTCCGATATTCCGGGTACTGGTGTTTTTAAGGTAAACGGAGATGAGAAGCAGATTTCTTTTGACGAACAATATGTTTGGAAAGATCAGACTGTGGCTGTAAGGCTTAACCAGGGCGTGAATTATGTTGATGTCTGTAAGGGTAGTGGCAATGGTATGTTCTTTATTGATTATATCGAACTGAAATGATACAGAAAATTTTTATTAGTTGCTTCTTTGTATTATATTCAAGCATATTGATGATGGGTAGTACTACTCATCATATAACATCTCCTGACGGGCATATAGTGGTGACGTTTGAGGTTTCTAAAAAAGGAGACATCTTTTATCGGGTTGTTCGTGGTGGAGAAGTAGTGTTATCACAATCGAGATTGGGCTTGAAGCTAAAAGACGTTCCTGATATGATTACAGGATTTTCTGTTGCTAATATTCGGCATAATACTGTTTCGGAATCGTGGAATCCAATATGGGGTGAAGAATCGGTAATTGAAAATAATTATAATGAGATGGCGATTGATCTCATGCAGGAGAAAATAGCTCCAGGTCGTGAGATTAGTATTGTATTTCGTGTGTTTAATGATGGTATTGGATTTCGTTATGAATTTCCGCGTCAGGCACAATTGGGAGACTTTGTAATCATGGATGAACTTACTGAGTTTGCTTTTACAGATAACCATACAAGTTGGTCACTTCCAGTAGAAGGGATACGTTTTTATGAAGGTCTATTTCGTGAACTTCCTATAGATAAGATGGGTTGGGCTAGTACTCCGGTCACTATGCGCACTGATAAAGGATTACATTTAGCACTTCATGAAGCTAATTTGACAGATTTTGCAGCCATGAATGTACGAGCTACACCAGGAAGTAATATACTTCGTGCTGCGCTTACACCCTGGAGTAGTGGTGAGAAGGTGTTTGTTACTGGGGTGCGAGTAAGTCCGTGGCGTACACTGATAGTCACTGACAATGCCAGTGAGATGATGCTTTCACGTCTCATGCTTAATTTGAATGAGCCTTGTCGGATAATGGATACTTCGTGGATAAAACCGCAGCGCTATATTGGTGTTTGGTGGTGTTATCACATGAAAACTCACACGTGGCACGATGGACCACAGCACGGAGCCACAACAGAAAATACTATTCGCTATATGGATTTTGCTGCTGAGAATAATTTTGGTGGAGTATTGGTGGAAGGTTGGAATCCTGATTGGAAGTCATGGAATTTTGATTATGTACATCCGTATAAGGATTTTGATATTACACACGTTAATAATTATGGGCGTAGTAAAGGAGTTGTACTTATCGGTCATCATGAAACGGGCGGACGCATTGCTAATTATGAAAGGCAAATGGAAGACGGATTTAAACTTTATCGGCAAAATGGTATGCACTATGTCAAAACTGGTTATGTTGGAGATCTACTAGACAATAAAGAATACCATAGTAGTCAGTTTGGGGTAAGGCATTACCGTAAAGTGATTGAGACTGCCGCCAAATATCAGATTGCCATTGACAATCATGAGCCTGTCATTCCTACAGGGTTGCAACGTACTTGGCCAAACTTAATGACCCAAGAAGGAGTACGTGGACAAGAGTGGAATGCTTGGAATGAAGAAGGGGGTAATCCTCCGGAACATACAGTGACTTTACCATTCACACGGGGATTGGCTGGCCCTATGGATTTTACTCCGGTTATATTCAATTTTGAGAATGACGTAATGCCACAAACACATCCCAATACAACACTTGCCAAGCAACTGGCATTGTTTGTGATTCTCTATTCACCGCTTCAAATGGCTGCTGATATGATTGAAAATTACGAAAATAATCCCGGACCATTCCAGTTTGTTTGTGATTGTCCTACCGATTGGGATAAAACGATTTATCCGGAAGCTGAGATTGGGAAGTATATAACTGTTGCCCGTAAAAGTAAAGGGCATAATTCGTGGTATTTGGCTACCGCTACTGGTACAGAGGCCCGTACAGCTAATATCAGTCTTTCTTTTCTAGATACTAATAGTCAATATAAGGCTATTATTTACCGTGATGGCTGCAATGCTGATTGGGAGAAGAATCCTTATCCGGTAGAAATTGAGACCCGTAAAGTAACTGCTAATACGATTCTTTCAATTCCTGTTGCTCGTGGCGGTGGTGCTGTTGTGAAATTATTTAAAATATAATCTTTGTATTATTTTGATATTGTATGATAACTCAATTATGTAAATTTTTAAGTTTGGTATTTTGTTTGGCATGTGCAACCTCGGCTTTTGCTAAACAGCTATTCTCATCGCCTGATGGCAATTTGAAAATGGACTTTTTTTTATCTTCTGAAGGACGTCCGACTTATGTGTTGTATTATAAGGGGAAAACTGTTATTAAGCCGAGTGGACTTGGATTTGTGCTAAAAAACTCAGACCCATTGCTTGAGAAGTTTAAAATAACTACTGTAACCAATGATTCATTAAATGAAACGTGGCAACCTGTATGGGGAGAAGAGTCGGTCATACGTAATCATTACAATGAAGTGCTAGTGGCTCTCAAACAAGCAGATACCAATCGTCGAATGTCTATACGTTTTAGGCTTTTTAATGATGGACTTGGTTTTCGATATGAGTTCCCACAACAGCGCGAATTAAGTTATTTTGTCATCACAGATGAGTGTACGGAGTTTGCTATGTCGGGTGATATGACAGCCTATTGGATTCCAGGAGATTATGATACACAAGAATATGATTACACACGTAGTCGGCTTTCGGAAATACGTGGATTAATGGAAAAATCGATTTCTAACAACCTGTCACAGACGTCTTTCTCACCTACTGGGGTACAAACTTCATTAATGTTAAAGACTGATGATGGCTTATATATTAATCTTCATGAAGCCGCTTTGGTCAATTACCCGGCTATGCACCTCAATCTTGACGATAGGAATTTTGTATTTAAATCATGGCTTACACCCGATGTCAATAGAGAGATGGCATATATGCAAAGTGATTGTTGTACACCTTGGCGCACCATCATTGTTTCTGATGATGCCCGTGATATTCTTTCATCCCGTATCACCCTCAATCTTAATGAACCATGTAAACTTAAAGACACTTCGTGGATATTGCCTACCAAATATATTGGTGTCTGGTGGGAGATGATTACTGGAAAAAGCGATTGGAGCTATACATGGGATTTTCCTAATATTCATCTTGGAAAAACAGATTATGACCATGCCAAGCCTCATGGGCGTCATGGGGCTACTACAAAGAAAGTGAAGCAATATATAGATTTCGCTGCAAAACATGGTTTTGATGCTGTGTTGGTTGAGGGATGGAATATTGGTTGGGAGGATTGGTTTGGTAATTTTAAGGAGGATGTATTTGATTTTATTACTCCTTATCCTGATTTTAATTTACCTGAAATACGGGATTATGCTAAGTCCAAAGGTGTGAAGATGATTATGCATCACGAAACATCTGGTGCTGTACGCAATTATGAACGTCGTATGGATCAGGCATATCAATTTATGGTGAATAATGGATATAAGGCTGTTAAAAGTGGTTATGTAGGTGATATAATACCCAAAGGTGAGCACCATTATACTCAGCGAATGGTCAATCATTATCAATATGCTGTTGAAAAGGCTGCTGATTACAAGATTATGGTGAATGCTCATGAGGCAGTGCGCCCTACTGGTCTTTGTCGGACATGGCCTAACCTTATAAGCAATGAGTCTGCACGTGGATCTGAATATCAGGCTTTTGGGGGCAGTAAGCCGAGCCATACAACAATACTCCCATTTACCCGTCTTATCGGTGGTCCGATGGATTATACTCCAGGTCTGTTTGAAAATGATATAACAAAATATAATCCTGATAAAAAGTCGTGGGTAAATACTACACTTACCAACCAGCTTTCGTTATATGTTACAATGTCGAGTCCACTTCAGATGGCTGCCGATCTTCCGGAAACTTATGAGAAATATCTTGATGCTTTTCAGTTTATTAAAGACGTAGCGCTTGATTGGGATAAAAGTTATTACCTTGAAGCTGAACCAATGGAATATGTGACTGTAGCTCGATGTGCAAAGAACACTAATAATTGGTTTGTAGGTGGTACGAACGGTGAGATTCCTCGTGTTGCAACAATCGATTTCTCATTTCTTCCCGCAGGACAAAAGTACATTGCTACGATTTATCGTGATGGCAAGGAAGCCCATTATCGTAATAATCCTACAGATTATGTGATTGAGACAAAGACTGTCACCAATAAAACAAAGTTGAAAATTAATGCTGCGTCTGGTGGCGGTTTTGCTATTTCACTTGTATCGAAAGTTTCTTAGAACTTGCCTGTCTACTTTTCTGAGTTTTATAATGCTAACTTTTTGAGACTTATGAAGAATTGTAGTAAATTATAAAGAATATAGGTGCTTGATAACTGTGTATAAAAAGAAATTTATTTTCAAATTACTTCTTTTTGTTATTGACTTTCTCATTTTTATTCTTATATTTGAGGAAATAAAAATGGAAATAGAGAATATGATTATATAATTTCAATAGGTGGGATGTGCAAAATGCACAACAAAGGATAACGAATGGGCAAGAAACTGAAAAGGTTTTTGCCCATTTTTGTTGATTGAATCAGATAGGGATATTCATAATTTGAAATGCATTGCTTAAGTAGCTTTAGCCGATTTTCATCTAACGTAATTTCATACTTTCTCCCTTTTACAGAATTGAATGTGAGTATACTATCTTTATACCTCAAATACCATATATCTGGTGTGGTATACATAGACATAAGCTATTTTGTCTGATAGCGAACGGTTGTTTATGTGTGAATTGGTATATAATAATCTGTTATTCAATAGTATATCCGTATGATTGAATAAGCATAATAACCGTTCCACTAGAGTGCAACGAACCGTTCACTAGAGTGAACAGATCTCTCTACTGGAGTGCACTGTTCTGTTTACTTTAGTGGAACGATTATTATGTAGGTAAGATTATCTGTAAATGATAGGCGTTTATACTAAAGATATAAGTACATTGGTACATCAATAACCGTTCGGTGAGAATGGATAGCAATATTTATTGAGTTGTATAAGGCTATTTGAAGGGAGAAAATATGAGAGATGAGTATTGGGGGACAACCTTGCGCATAACTTCCATACAGGATAATCATACGCACGTTCGAAAGATTCTTTTGCATGATGCGCTTGTAATGCGAGTTCCTTTTTTGTATTAAACCTCTTCGCATATCGGCATATCCATTCCTTTGTATACAACCACAATCTTATGAAGTTGTGTAGTGCCGACTGCTCTCTTCACCGTATCGGTGTCAGCATAGCGATTAGCTTGAGCAATAGCTTCCAGCCGCAGTTCTTCCACGCGGCTTTCGAGGTCTTTATACTTGGCATATTTCAGTTCCACAATGTAACTATGCTTCATGTCGGAATAGATATCCAGTAGCGGACAAAGGAAAATATCGACATAGCCTGCCTGTGTGTCCTGTTCGGAAATGGGACGGTAGAAACGGTTTTGTGCTGTCATGGCAAGTGTGAAGCCATGGACAAAAAATTCATCTTTCTGCTTGTCGCGCTGGGAGGTGTAGCGTTTCAGACAGTCGGCAATATAGCCGAAGTAAGCTTTCCAAGAGCCATCGTAGGCAAGGGCACTGGCAAGTTCGTTCTTCTCGTAACTATTGAAATTAAGTTCGGCTTCGTTGTAGGTACTTAGCAGATAGGTGTAGATTTGTTCGCGGACTACCTGATTGGGGATGGTGAGTTTGGTTTTTCCTTTGTACGTGCCGCTAATGGTAAGCATACCGAAATAGTAAAGCAGACTCACAAAGTTGTCAGGATTGGTGATATTGATGGCAGGAAAACCTTTTTTCAGTTCTCCGGTGACGTAGCCTTCGCTCACCAATGTTTGTATGATGGAGGCATCGTGTGCAAACTCTTTGTCCTTCCGAATGAGCATACGTAATTTTTCGTAGTCGATACGGATATTGTCTTCTACCATATCCCGGGGGGCTTTGCCTCGTTGAATATAATTCTTGACGAAGTAGAGTACCATGTTGGAGTTGTACATAGTGGTTTCACCGTAACATTCTTCTGCAAAGCAGTAGTTGTCATACCAAGGTTTCATTATTTCTATCAGTTCGTCTACACTGTGATTGAATGGACTGGTGGTGGAATAATAGGTAAGCATTTGGCGGACTTCTTCTTCCGTGAAACCTATCATCTCGTTAAATTCCGGTGTGAGCGAGTAGTTGGTTCCGATGTTGAAACCGCTTGTGAGGTCGTCCATTGTCACGGGACTTACGCCGGTAATGAAACAACGTTCGATGCTGGAATAGGTTCCGGCTTTAATTTTATTGAAGAAGGCACGCAGATAACCTTCGCCATGTGCTTCGTCCGTATAACGGTGCAGGCTTTCTATATCCGAGAGAATGGCATTGGTGAAATGATCGTATTCGTCAATAAAGAGGTAAATACGTTGGTTGGTCTTATTGCATTCTGTAAACAGGTATTCAAATTGCTCCACGGCTCCTTCTTTTTTGTCGAGTTCTTCTTTGATGCCTTTGGGGAGATAGTCGGCATAAATATCGCAGAAGTAGTCGAACATTGTTTGGCAATGCGCGTCCAGCCCTTTGCGATAGTTGTGCAGTTCGCCTACTATTCCGGAGAAGTTGAGGTATAGTACCAGATAGCTGTTCCGGTCGCGCGTAGGGTGCTTTCCGATGTAAAGGTCGCCAAACAGCGCTTCGAATTTATCCTTGGCAAGTATATCATAATAGTGCTGCAACATACTTACTGTGAGACTTTTGCCGAAACGGCGCGGGCGAATAAAGAAGAAAAACTTGTCCGCCTCTTCTATCATGGGTATAAACCGGGTTTTGTCTACATAATAACAGTCGTCGCGGCGGATTACTGCAAAGTTCATCATGCCATAGGGGATACGTTTTCTGTCCGGTGCTGTATATTTTTCCATAACTTATTCCTTATTTTAGGAGCTTTCTTTGAACATAAACAAAGGTACGGGCTTTTTGTTACTTCTCCAAACAAACATTCCATAACTTCTCGCTATCTTTGCACTCTATTAAAAAACATTACCATCACTATGGAATTGAAGCATGGATATTATCATTTGATTGCAATATTGACTGTATCAATTTGGGGATTGACTTTTATAGCGACCAAAGTATTGATTGGTTATGGGCTGACTCCGCAGGAAATCTTTTTCTATCGCTTTTTGATTGCTTACGCAGGTATTTGGATAATTTCTCCCAAGCGTTTGTTTGCCAATCGTTGGAAAGATGAATTTTGGCTGATGGCAGGTGGTATTTTTGGCGGGTCACTTTATTTCTTTACTGAAAATACGGCGTTAGGAATCACGCAGGCTTCCAATGTGTCTTTCCTTATCTGCACGGCTCCTTTGTTGACGACTATTCTTTCTTTACTCTTTTATAAAAGTGAAAAAGCTACGAAAGGGCTGATTGGCGGCTCACTATTAGCTTTGGCAGGAGTAGGATTAGTGGTCTTTAATGGGAGTGTAATACTGAAAATCTCTCCTGTAGGTGATTTGCTTACTTTACTTGCCGCTCTTTCGTGGGCATTTTATAGCTTGATTATACGGAAAATGACGGGGCGTTACCCCACTGTATTTATCACCCGCAAGATATTTTTTTATGGAGTATTGACCATACTTCCCGCCTTTCTTCTTCATCCGTTACAACCGGATCTTGATATACTTTTACAACCGATTGTATTATCCAATCTTTTGTTTCTAGCTGTTCTGGCTTCCTTGATATGTTATGTCCTCTGGAATGTGGTCTTAAAACAGTTGGGAACTGTTAGAGCTTCCAATTATATCTATCTCAATCCGTTGGTGACAATGGTAGCTTCCATGATGATTTTGCAGGAACAAATCACTCTGTTTGCATTAATAGGTGCAGGCTGTATTGTCTGTGGGGTGTATTTGGCGGAAAGAAAAGGGCGTTAATGAGCCGTACGGACATAAAAAAAGGGTCAACGCCTTGACCCAACCTTTGTTAACCTTAAATCTAATACTATGAAAAACACATTGCAAAGGTACGGACTTTTGTGATATTAGCAAATTATCCAAGAAAAATAGTATGTTTTATAACACGTTTTAATAATATCTTCCTGCTTGTTAAGAAAAACATCCTCTCTTTTTAAAAGTATGCAACACTTATTTTGAAAATTGAAACGGGGGATACCGTTGATTCTCTGCCGGAAAACCGTTATCTTTGCAAAGATATTGCAATTGTTTACCCTAAATAAAAAAGAAAAGGAGAGAACCGTGAACGAAGAAGAGATCGTCCTTACCCCGATGATGAAACAGTTTCTGGATTTGAAGGCACAACATCCGGATGCAGTGATGCTGTTTCGTTGCGGCGACTTTTATGAAACATATTCCACAGATGCCATTGTTGCCTCCGAGATTCTGGGAATCACATTGACAAAACGTGCAAACGGAAAAGGTAAAACCATTGAGATGGCGGGTTTTCCCCATCATGCTCTCGATACGTATCTTCCTAAACTGGTTCGTGCCGGAAAGCGGGTCGCTATCTGTGATCAGTTGGAAGATCCGAAAATGACGAAAAAGTTGGTGAAGCGAGGTATAACCGAATTGGTGACTCCCGGCGTTTCTATCAATGATAATGTACTGAATTATAAAGAGAACAACTTTCTGGCTGCCGTTCATTTCGGCAAGGCTTCCTGTGGGGTTGCCTTTCTTGATATTTCTACCGGTGAATTCCTAACTGCAGAGGGACCTTTTGATTATGTAGATAAACTGTTGAATAACTTCGGTCCGAAAGAGATTCTTTTTGAAAGGGGCAAGCGGCTGATGTTTGAGGGTAATTTTGGCAGTAAGTTCTTTACGTTCGAGCTGGATGATTGGGTATTTACGGAAACAACGGCCCGCGAAAAACTTCTGAAACATTTTGAAACGAAGAACCTGAAAGGGTTCGGAGTGGAGCATCTGAAGAACGGTATCATTGCTTCCGGTGCTATCCTGCAATATCTGACGATGACGCAACATACGCAAATCGGGCATATTACTTCATTGTCTCGTATTGAAGAAGATAAATATGTCCGCCTGGATAAGTTTACGGTGCGTAGTCTGGAGCTGATCGGCAATATGAATGATGGCGGAAGCAGTCTGCTCAATGTGATTGACAGAACGATCAGCCCGATGGGAGCACGTTTGCTGAAACGTTGGATGGTCTTCCCGTTGAAGGATAAGAAACCGATTGATGAACGATTGAATGTGGTGGAATATTTTTTCCGCCAACCGGATTTTAAAGCTGTCATCGAAGAACAGTTACATCTGATAGGGGATTTGGAACGTATTATTTCCAAAGTGGCTGTAGGACGTGTGTCACCGCGCGAAGTTGTTCAACTGAAAGTGGCATTGCAGGCCATCGAACCCATTAAACTGGCATGTATTCAAGCGGATAATGCAAGTCTGAATCAGATAGGGGAACAGTTGAATCTTTGTGTCACTATTCGTGACCGGATTGCCAAAGAGATAAAGAATGATCCTCCATTGGCTGTCAATAAAGGTGGGGTGATTCAAGACGGTGTGAATGCGGACTTGGATGAATTGCGCCGGATTTCGTATTCGGGGAAGGATTATTTACTCCAAATACAACAGCGTGAAAGTGAGTTGACGGGTATTCCAAGCTTGAAAGTGGCTTATAATAATGTATTCGGATATTATATCGAGGTTCGTAATGTCCATAAAGATAAAGTTCCGGCAGAATGGATTCGTAAACAGACATTGGTTAATGCGGAGCGTTATATCACACAGGAGCTGAAGGAATATGAGGAAAAGATTCTGGGGGCGGAAGATAAGATTCTGGTTTTGGAGACGCGGCTATATACGGATCTGGTGCAGGCATTGATGGAGTTTATTCCTCAGATACAGATTAACGCGAATCAGATAGCCCGCTTGGACTGTCTGTTGTCATTTGCTAATGTAGCTCGGGAGAATCATTATATTCGTCCTATTATTGAAGATAGTGATGTCTTGGATATCCGTCAGGGACGTCACCCCGTGATTGAGAAACAGCTCCCTATCGGTGAGAAGTATATTGCGAATGATGTAATGCTGGACAGTACTACTCAGCAGATTATTATTATCACAGGTCCTAATATGGCCGGTAAGTCCGCTCTTTTGCGTCAGACGGCGTTGATTACTCTCCTTGCACAGATCGGTTCGTTCGTTCCTGCGGAAAGTGCTCATATCGGATTGGTGGATAAGATATTTACCCGTGTGGGGGCAAGCGATAATATTTCTGTCGGTGAGTCTACCTTTATGGTGGAGATGAATGAAGCGGCGGATATCTTGAATAATGTTTCTTCCCGAAGTCTTGTGTTGTTTGATGAATTAGGGCGCGGTACTTCTACATACGATGGTATTTCTATCGCTTGGGCGATTGTGGAATATATCCATGAACACCCGAAGGCGAAAGCGCGCACATTATTTGCCACTCACTATCATGAGTTGAATGAAATGGAGAAATCTTTCAATCGTATCAAGAATTATAATGTATCGGTGAAAGAGGTGGATAATAAGGTCATCTTCCTTCGTAAACTGGAGCGCGGTGGTAGTGAGCATTCTTTCGGTATTCATGTAGCGAAGATGGCAGGTATGCCGAAGAGCATTGTGAAGCGTGCAAATGAGATCTTGAAACAGCTTGAATCTGATAATCGCCAACAGGGTATCTCCGGTAAGCCATTGGCAGAGGTGAGCGAGAATCGTGGAGGGATGCAGTTGAGTTTCTTTCAGTTGGATGATCCTATCCTTTGCCAGATTCGTGATGAAATATTGAATTTGGATGTAAACAATCTCACTCCGATCGAGGCACTGAATAAGTTGAATGATATCAAGAAGATAGTCAGAGGGAAATAAGCAATCATTGATAATGTAAAAAGACGTGTTAAAACGCAGATTAACGCAAATTATTACAGATTATTAAAGCATATACATATGGTTTAAAACAAACACATATTTGCGATAATTTGCGTTAATCCTGCGTTTTTAATCAAGCTACTTTCTTCTTTTTATCATAGAAGAACATGAAATAAATGCCTATTATGATAAATGGAATACTTAGCCATTGTCCCATATTAAACATCATTTGGTCCTCGAACGCTTCCTGATTTTCTTTTAGGAACTCGATGAAGAAGCGGAATACAAAAATATAAGTCAGGCAAAGGCCGAAGAAGAATCCGCGATGTAATTTCTTACTGTAATTCTTATACAGATAAATCATGATGAAGAACAGGATGAGGTAGGCGATGGCCTCATAAAGCTGTCCCGGATGACGGGGCTGCATATCTACACGTTCAAAAACGAATGCCCAAGGTACATCGGTCGGTTTACCGATGATTTCAGAGTTCATCAAGTTGGCAAGGCGGATGAAACAGGCTGTGATCGGTGTAGCTACGGCAATCATATCCAATACATCCATATAGTGGAGTTTTGTCTTACGGCAATACAGCCATAGTGCCACTATCAGTCCCAATGTGCCTCCGTGGCTGGCCAGCCCTTCGTATCCGGTAAATTTCCAGTTTCCATCCGGCATAAACTTGATGGGGAGAATCATTTCCCAAAAATGGGACAGATAGTATCCCGGATCATAGAATAAACAGTGTCCCAGACGGGCACCGATAAGAATACCAAAGAAACAGTAAAAGAAAAGCGGATCAAACTTCTTCTCTTCTATCTTCTTATCCCGGTACTGGTAGTGAACAATAACGTATGCAAAGAATATTCCTACTGCCCACAATAATCCGTAATAACGGATAGAAATGCCGAACAGGTTGAATAGTTCGGGATTGGGATTCCAGTTGATGGATAATAGCATGGTATTCATGTTATATAGTTATTAATGGGTTAATGATTAGTGTTTGGTAAATTTTTCCGCAACCATTCGGTACGTCGGTATGTCGATACCTTGTTCTTCTGCCGCTGTGATCATATCGAAAAGCAGTCCTTGTATTTCGGATTCGTGTCCGCGTGCCAAGTCTTTTTGCATGGAAGCAGTGCTTTCGGGATCAAGTTTATCAATGACTTTCAGATTGTAGGCAACGGGATCTTCCGGAAATTCAACGCCCAGTTTCTTTCCTAAAGCAGCGCTTTCTGTGGAAAGCCCGATAAAGGTGTCCCGCACTTTTCCCGGTTTCTGAACCTCACCCATCGGGACATCGTAGTAAGCGCCCGTTACAGCCATTGCGGAGATGAACGACCACTTAATGAATGTATCCCGATTGATATCAGATGACAAATCTACTTTGATACCCGCTTCTTGCAAATCCTGTTGGATGGCTTCCAATAAGCCGGGTTTTACAGTTGTTCCACGATGAGCGCCATATACCAGCCGGAAGATTTTCCCCATTTGGGTGATCTCTCCTGTGCCGGATACGAAGCCTACAATGTAGATACAACCATCCAGAACCTTAACTTCCGGAACAAGTTTCTGTATGCGCGGCCCTGTACCGTACACATTCAGTATAGGAATGACAACCGTATCTTTGTGGGCGGCTCTTTTAATGAGTTCTACGATGGAATCGACCGAATAGCCCTTTACGCATACGAATATCACATCTGCTTTTCCATCGAACTCTTCTGCGGTGGTTGCCGGAATATGGAGTGTATGTTCTCCTTTAAGATCCGACTTCAGTTTCAGTCCGTTCGTCTGTATTGCCTGTAAATGGGCTCCACGTGCAATACAAGTAACATCCTTGCCTGCCAATGACAAGAATCCTGCAATACTGCCGCCTACCCCTCCGGTTCCTGCAATGAGATATTTCATTTTAATGAAGAATTAAGAATTTAGAATGAAGACTGGGAAAAGTTCTTCATTCTTGATTTATTATTATACGTTGAAACGGAAATGCATGATGTCACCGTCCTGTACGATATATTCTTTGCCTTCCACGCCTAGTTTGCCTGCCTCTTTCACAGCCGCTTCCGAACCGTACTGGATATAATCATCGTATTTGATGACTTCTGCACGGATAAATCCTTTTTCAAAATCGGTGTGGATAACACCAGCACATTGAGGAGCTTTCCATCCTTTGTGATAAGTCCAGGCTTTCACTTCCATTTCTCCGGCTGTGAAGAAAGTTTCCAGATTCAACAGCTTGTAGGCTGATTTGATGAGGCGTGCCACCCCCGATTCTTCCAGTCCTACTTCGGCAAGGAACATCTGCCGGTCTTCATACGTTTCCAGTTCAGCGATATCTGCTTCCGTTTTGGCTGCAACAACCAGAATCTCGGCATTCTCGTCTTTTACGGCTTCGCGCACCATATCTACGTATTTATTGCCGTTTACGGCACTGGCCTCGTCTACGTTGCAGACGTACATCACCGGCTTGCTGGTCAATAGGAATAGCTCATGAGCAATTTTCTGCTCATCTTTTGTTTCAAAAGTCACTGTACGTGCGGATTTGCCTTGCTCCAATGCCTCTTTGTATTGAACTAACACATCGTAAGCTTGTTTGGCTGCTTTGTCTCCACCGGTCTGTGCCTGTTTCTGTACTTTCTGGATACGGCTTTCGATGGTTTCGAGATCCTTCAGTTGCAATTCGTAGTCGATAATTTCTTTGTCGCGGACAGGATTCACACTTCCATCTACGTGCGTCACGTTATCATCGTCGAAACAACGGAGCACATGGATGATCGCATCTGTCTCACGAATATTGGCGAGGAACTTATTTCCCAGTCCTTCACCTTTGCTTGCGCCTTTCACCAGTCCGGCGATGTCTACGATTTCTACCGTGGTAGGGACGATACGTCCCGGATGTACCAACTCTGCCAATGCGTTCAGACGTTCATCGGGAACGGTGATAACACCTACATTCGGTTCAATTGTACAGAAAGGAAAGTTTGCCGCCTGTGCTTTTGCGTTCGACAAACAGTTGAAAAGTGTCGACTTACCCACGTTCGGTAGTCCTACAATACCACATTGCAATGCCATTTATCTATTTCTTTTTTATTTAGTTATCGATAATCAGACTGCAAAGATAGGTATTTTGGCAGAGTTTTAATATTTTGCTTGGTATTTCTTATAAAAAATCAAGAACAAAGTGAATCCGATCAGGGCAAACGGTACACCTGTCAGGGCAGGGTAGCGGTATCCTCCGCTGACGGCAAGTCCGCCTGCGTATGCGCCAATGGCGTTTCCCAGATTAAAAGCAACCTGTACGCAGGCTGCTCCCAACATCTCACCGCCTTTGGCTACACGGATGATTAATACCTGTTCCGGGCTGGATACGGCGAATAGTCCTGCCGTGCAAAGACACATCAACAGGGCTGCCGCCCATTTGTAGGGTGAGAGGAAGAATATGAGCAACAGCATGATGCAGATAAGTGCCTGTGCGGCAGTTCCTACTTTTCCGGGTGTGTAACGGTCGGAGAGTCGTCCGCTAATCAGATTGCCCATTACCATACCGAATCCGGCAAGAATCATCAAAGGGGTAATACTTTCGACTGAGAAACCGGAAATATTTGTCAGCATTGGGTTGATATAGCTGTACCAACAGAATACACCTCCGTTGCCTAATGCCGTAGCGCCGAGAATTAACCATGGAGCAGGAGTTTTCAGGAAACGGAATTGTCCTTTGAAACCTGTATCTTCCAGTCCTTCTACGTGGGGAACCCAGCGCCAGATATAATATAGGATAACGATTCCCCAGATTCCTACCAACAGGAAAGTGACACGCCAGGAGAGCATGGTGCTTAGAGAAGTTCCCAAGGGTACACCGAAAAGATTGGCAATGGTCATTCCGGCAATCATGATCGAAACGGCTTCCGAACCTTTTCCTTTATCGGCCAGTCTTTCCGCAACGATAGAACCTACTCCGAAATAGGCACCATGAGGAAGCCCGGAGATGAAACGGGCAATTAGCAATACCCAATAATTGGGGGCCATTGCCGCGCAGATATTACCTATCATAATCAAGGTAACCAGTACTAACAGAATGTGTTTCAACGGGTATTTACGGGCCAATGTCAATACAGGTGCGCCAACACATACGCCCAAAGCGTATGCCGAAATGAAATGTCCCGCAGTCGGGATACTGATACCTAGATCTTTTGCCACGTCGGGCAATATTCCCATCATTACAAATTCGGCAATACCCAATCCCAGTGTGCCGAACGCCAATGCAATAAGACTCTTCTTCATACGAAACCCTACCTAATACCTGTTACTTTTTACCTTTTTATCTGCCGTTTTTTTATTTCGGCTGCAAAGGTGAAACAAAATCTTTCAAGGTGAGTTCAGGCCGGATGATTTTGATTTAAATCAATTTGTGCAGTTTTTCTCTTAGGGGCACGCGACAAGGAACTCGAAATAGGATAAGGATCAAAAGAATAAAACTGAATTGGTCTACAAAGATGCAGAAATGACCAATCGTCTTATTTTGTTTAACTAGTACTTAACGATTTGTGCTCTTTTTATTGTCAATCTGTCAGGATGATATTTAAGTGATTGAATACCAATTTTATACTGCATGACAATAGATGCTGATAATAGGTTGAAAGTAAAAGATATGCATTTTTATTGTCAGCCTTGATTTCTTGTCAAATGCCTTGTTTTAAGATTAATCAAGTGGGACTTTATGGGGAGAGTAGCTGGTATACTTATGTTGGGATACCGGTATAATTCCACTAAAGTACCGGTATCTTTAGTTCGTCACGGCCGTGACAAGATCTTCCCACGGCTGTGGTAGGAACTCGTCACGGCTGTGGGAAGAAGTCACCACGGCCGTAGGAAGTTAACAATATCGGCACGTTAATGTACAAATGGTTATGGGATAATGGAAGTATAACAGTTGTACAACGGTTGTTTAATGGGTGCTTGTCATAAATTTCTATATGACTTCTTCCATCCGCTCCAACTCCCATCCGCGAAACTGCATGACGATGCAATGCAACTCGGTGTCATATATCATCCGGCGTACCTTAGGACCGGCAGCATAACCTTTTATCTGTTCTACAGCTTCTTTCCATTGGGCTTCGGCTTTCGCTTCCGAGTCTTTGGCAGAGAGATATTTTAGTTCGATGATATAGCTGTGCTTCACGTCATAGCGTATCAGGTCAGGCATCAAGAACAGATCACAGTAACCGTGGTTCAATTCTACTTCCGGAGCTATCAGGTAATATGCATTCGTACTTAGGTAAGCAGTAAAGAAACCTTGCAGGTTGCGCTCTCCTTCAATAGCGCTGCGCACGGAAGAGTTTTCCTTGTAGGCATGGGCGATAAATTCCAACGTTTCACGCCAATGGCCGTCGTAAGCCATTTCGTAATACATCAGACCAAGGTCGTTCAGATTAATATGTCGATTGTCCTGATATTCTTCCAACAAGAATTCGTAATATTGTTTACGCACGTTATTATTGGGAATACTTAACACCAGATAGTTGCCGCGAGTGGCAGTAATGGTAAGCATACCATAATAAAAAAGCAGACTGGGGAAAATTTCAGGTTTGGTAATATCGGTAGCGGGAAAGGTAGTTGTCAACGTGGTGATAATCTGCCCATCTTCGGTGATTTTACGTAACACTCCTTTGCGGTTACTGTCCAACTTGTCCAGCCGGATAAGTTTTTTCATCTTATTATAATCCGTGCGAGTATTAGGGTCTATCATTTCTTTGGGGGATTTACCCAAATCCATATAGTTGCGCAGATAATAGAGTACCATGTCACAATTAAACATCTTCGGATCACGCTCCAAGCTTTCTTCGGCAAAACAATAATTGTCATACCATGGTCGCATCTCCTCTATCATTGCATCTATATCTACATTATCCGGCAACTGCCCGGCATCCTTATAATATTGGAGCATCTCGCGTACATCGGTCTCGCTGAATCCCAACATCATGTTAAACTGATGATCGGTACTGATATTCCAGCCGATATTGAATCCGCTAGTCAGGTCGTCCAGCGTTATGGGGCTGACACCGGTCATGAAGATGCGCTCGAACATACCTTTGAACTTCTTGAAGATTTCGCGGTAGAAGCCACTGGCGTAGGTTAGGGCGTGATAGACTTTGTCGTCCTGCTCGTTTAGCACCATATTCGTGAAATTATCATATTCATCCACTATCAGATAAAGTCTGGAGCCGTTATTACGTGCCTTGCGGTCCAGAAAGTTTAATTTGTTGGTAGTGCCGCATTGCGCTTTCATTTCCCCTTCGAAGCCGGGATAATAATAGGGTTCATAGATAGAAGCGAAATCATCCAGTCCACCGCAGCAATAATCATCAAAGTTTTGGGCAAGTGTCCCGTCAAGTCCCCCCACTCTGGAGAAATCAAGAAATAGTATTTGGAAAGTCCCTTGCAACTGTGTAGGACGACTGCCTATCCATAAGTTGCTGAAACGTTTTTCGAACTTTTCTTTTTGAGCGATGTCATAATAAGTTCGGAGCATACTCAGAAAGATGCTCTTGCCGAAGCGGCGGGGGCGGATAAAGAACAAATTACTAGGTTGTTTTTCCAACAACGGCAGATACATAGTCTTATCCACGTAATATTGATTCTGTTCCACCACTTCCACAAAGTTGGAAACTCCGTAAGGGATTCTTTTTACTTCTTCCATAATTTGTTCCTTTCTTTAGTTCTCATATTCATGAGATAATGTAAAAGTAGCATATTCCCGCAGAAAGAACAAAGAAAGGGAAAGAAAGTTGGAGTGTTGATGCACCAGAGTGATGAATATAAACCTTCGTACTTTTTTATGTCATTAGCCGAATAATGTTTATAATAAACCTGTTTTTGTTCCCTCTTTTTAATAAAAGATTGTTCTTCCTGCCTGCAATAATTTTCTTCTGAAAGCCGGAAGTTTCTGAAAGACTTTTATCTTTGCAACTATAATACATACGGCACTATGAAAAAAGTAATTTTGATTCTTCTGGCAATCGCCTTTCCTGGCCTGCTTTGTGCAAAAGATAACAAGAGTACGGATGCGTTACTCCGTGAGATTGACGGTCTCGTCAAAAACCGTCGGACTTATGGAGTGGAAAAGGAAACGCGTATCACCGATCTAAAGAGATTATTGGCTGAGGCTGCTTCCGATGAACAGCGGTATGGATTCTGCGGACGTCTTTTCGATGAATACCGGGCTTATAACTTGGATTCGTCCTTTGTATATGCTCAGAGGAAAGAGGAATTGGCACACCGCCTGAATAAACAGGATTATCTGGATGATTCCGCTATGAATATAGCGGAAGTGATGGGAACTACCGGAATGTATAAAGAGGCCCTTGAGTTACTGGGGAAAATCGATAAGAAAACACTCCCTGATTATCTTTATGGTTATTATTACCATTTATACCGCACTATTTATGGATTGATGGGTGATTATGCCGTTACGGAAAAAGCAAAGAAAGAGTATTATCGGATGACGGATTTATATCGGGATTCTCTTTTGCAGGTGAATGCTTCCGACTCTCTGGGGCACGCATTGGTTATGGCCGATAAATGTATTGTTCATGCCCGATACGATGAAGCGATTGATATGCTGATGGAATATTACAGAAAGCCTTTTTTAGATGACCATGCACAGGCAATGATTGCCTATACCATTTCCGAAGGTTACCGGTTGAAAGGAGATAAGCAGGGGCAAAAACACTATCTGGCTCTTTCGGCCATTGCAGATTTGAAATCAGCAGTAAAAGAATATGTATCTTTACGTAAACTTGCTTCGCTCGTCTACGAGGAGGGAGATATTGACCGTGCCTATAATTATCTGAAATGCTCTTTAGAAGATGCTACCCTGTGTAATGCCCGTCTTCGTACTTTGGAAATTTCGCAAGTTTTTCCCATTATAGACAAGGCTTATCAATTGAAGACGGAACGTCAGCAACGGGAAATGAAGATCTCGTTGATATGTATCAGTCTGCTTTCCGTTTTCTTGTTGGCTGCCATTTTCTTTGTCTATAAACAGATGAAAAAGGTAGCTGCTGCGCGCCGCGAAGTGGTCGATACCAATACGCTCCTGCAAGAACTGAATGAAGAACTTCACGATTCCAATTCGCAACTGAAAGAAATGAATCATACGCTTTCGGAAGCCAACTATATCAAGGAGGAATATATCGGGAGATACATGGACCAATGTTCCACTTATCTCGATAAGATGGATTTATACCGCCGTTCCCTGAATAAGATTGCTGCTGCCGGAAGGGTGGAAGAACTATATAAGGCTATTAAATCTTCCCAGTTCCTTGATGAAGAATTGAAAGAGTTTTATGCGAACTTCGACGTGACTTTCCTGCAACTCTTCCCCAATTTTGTGGATGAATTTAATGCCTTGCTTACCGAACCGATGCAACCCAAACCGGGAGAACAACTGAACACCGAGCTGCGTATCTTCGCTCTCATCCGTCTGGGCATTACGGACAGCACTAAAATAGCGCAATTCCTTCGTTACTCCGTCACTACCATTTATAATTACCGGACACGTGTCCGTAACAAAGCTTTGGGGGAAAGAGAGGAATTTGAGGCTAAAGTAATGAAAATAGGGAAGGTGGAAGAGTGAGAAAACCACTACTTTTTTAGTTAGTGTACTATTTTTTAATAATCTAATTATTAGTGATTTATATAGTTGTTTACTATGCAAATCACTATATTTTTGCTATCTGCTTTAAGGAACAGTATAAAATGTAGATACTTTTGTTTCGTAGTCATTTCAGCAATGACACAGAGAGTAAAACAAAAGTAACCCTAATATTAACTTTAAATTAATGTACATGAAACAGAGTATGAAGTCGAAAGGCTTTGAACGCCGCCTCTTATTAATAATGTGGGGCTTGTTCCTATCTCTTAGTGCATTCGCACAACAGATTTCAATAAAAGGACATGTAGTGGATGCTGCGGGTGAGCCGGTGATCGGTGCCAGTGTAGTAGAAGAAAGTACGACGAACGGTACGATTACCGATATAGACGGTAACTTCTCCCTGAAAGTGTCCCCTAAAAGTATGCTAACCGTTTCTTTTATCGGATATGCCACTCAGACGGTTCCGGTGAATGGCAAAACGTCCCTGACTATTACTTTGAAAGAAGATGCCGAGGTGCTCGATGAAGTCGTTGTCATCGGTTATGGTACGATGAAGAAGAGTGACTTGACTGGGGCTATCTCTTCCGTTTCTTCCAAAGATCTGATGAAACAACCCTCTCCTAGTTTGGGAGCTGCTTTACAAGGACGTGCAACCGGGCTTCAGGTAATTTCCAGTGGTGCGCCGGGCGATAATGTGTCAATGAAGATACGTGGTATCGGCTCCATCAACAATAGTGATCCGTTGCTTGTCATCGACGGGGTGCCGACGGATGTTCCTTTGAACATGATTAATATGGATGATGTGGAGACGGTAGACGTGTTGAAAGACGCTTCCGCTACTGCTATTTACGGTTCGCGAGGAGCTTACGGGGTCATTATTATTACCACAAAGAAAGGGAAATCGGACGCCGCCCACTTTAACTTTAAGGCTTCTTACGGTATCGAAAAGGCTATCCGTACACTTGATTTGCTGGATGCTACTCAATTTGCTTCCCTCCATAATGAAATGATGACAGCTAACGGTCAACCGCAGAATCCTCTGTTTGAAGATCCTACTTCATTGGGCAGAGGGACAAACTGGACAGATGAATTGTTTCAGACTGCCGCTACCCAGAACTATTCACTGAACTATTCCGGTGGAAATGATAAAACGACTTATTATGTATCTGCCGCTTATTTCAACCAGGAAGGTATCGTACGTACCACTCAATATGAGCGCTATACGGTACAATTCAATATGGATACGCAGATGAACAATTGGTTGAAGATGGGAAACAAACTTTCGCTGAATCATGATATTAAAAAGAAGGGCGAGTATAGTATTAAAAATACCATGTTGGCACTGCCTACACAGGCTATCAAGAATGACGATGGTTCTTGGGCAGGTCCTGTAGGGCTTCCGATGTATGTAGGAGATATTGCTAATCCTATCGGCAAGATGATGACCAACTCTACTGCTACTAAAGGTTTCAATATATTGGGTAATATCTACGCCGAAGTAAAACCGTGGGAATGGCTGACTTTCAAAACTATTGTTGGAGTACAGGCACTCTTTTGGGATGATAAAGGCTGGTCGCCCAAATATGACTGGCAGCCGATTTCCCAACCGGAATCGTATGCTTCCCGGAAGTATAACAAAAGCCTTACTTTATTGTGGGACAATACTCTGACTTTTAATAAGACGTTTGCAGAGAAACATCAACTGACTGTGATGGTAGGTTCTTCTGCACAGAGTAACACGTATGAGTATTTGAGCGGTTCCATTATGGGGTTCATCAGTCCTACTGCGCAGCAATTGGATAATGGTACGCTCGAACCGACTGTGAACGGAAATGGAAGTGATTGGGCATTGCTCTCTTATTTAGGGCGTATCAATTATACATACGATAATAAATACCTGTTGACAGCTACGATCCGGCGTGACGGTTCTTCCCGTTTCAGCAGAAAGAACCGGTGGTCTAATTTTCCGTCCGTGTCTCTTGCCTGGAGACTTTCTGAGGAACCTTTCTTTAAAAAGAGTTTCTGGTTGAGTGATGTGAAACTCCGTGCGGGATATGGATTGACCGGTAATCAGGCGAGTGTGGGCAATTATGCGTATGCCTCCACCATTCAGACTATTCAGTATAACTTCAATGGTACGCAAGTAAATGCCATTGCCCCATCGGTAATGCCAAACCCGAATGTTCGTTGGGAAGAGGTGGAGCAATATAATGTCGGTGCCGACCTGACAATGATTGACGGTCGGATCAATCTTAGTCTGGATGCTTATATCAAGAATACGAACGATATGCTGGTAGATATGGTAGTGCCTATCTCTACCGGATATTCGGATATCAATGTTCCTAAGATCAATGCGGGTAAGATGCGGAATAAGGGATTTGAGGTTTCTGTCAGTTCCCGTAATATGGTGGGTGAATTTTCGTGGAATACGTCTCTCAATGCTTCTTACAACAAGAATGAAATTATCCGCTTGAATGGGGATGTCCCGATGTATTTCGATAATAATATTCATGCAGTCGGTCATCCGGTCAGTTCTTTCTACGGGTATGTGACGAACGGTATTTTCCAGACACAGGAGGAAGTAGACCGCTACGCCATTCAGACGCAAGGCAATGACCCTTACAACCGTACTTCTGCCGGTGATATTAAGTTTAAGGACCTGAATAACGATGGAATCATCAATGATAAAGACCGTACTTATCTCGGCAGTCCCACTCCGACATGGATTTTCTCAATGAACAATTCATTTGCCTGGAAAGGTTTCGATCTGGAAATCTTCCTGCAAGGGGCGGCGGGAAACAAGATATACAACGCAAACCGGGCCTCTTTGGAAGCCATGTCCGTAGCACAGAACCAAATGACGACCGTTCTCGATCGTTGGCGTGGCGAAGGAACAAGCAACAGTATGCCACGTGCTGTATTCGGTGACCCGAATAAGAACGGGCGTGTTTCAAATCGTTTTATAGAAGACGGTAAATACTTGCGTCTGAAGAATGTGACATTGGGCTACACCTTACCGGCCGCATGGAGCAAGAAGGCGGCGATGTCTTCTGTGCGCTTCTTCGTTTCGGGGCAGAATCTACTGACATTAACCCGTTATACGGGGCTTGATCCGGAAATTTCCGGATCGGGAAATGACAATAACGTGTATCCCATAGCCCGTAACATCACGTTCGGCGCATCTGTTTCTTTCTAACTACTTTTATATAGAACCTTTAATTGATTGACAAATATGAAAAAGTTCAGATATATACTTCCTTGCTTCCTGTTGGGCTTGACATTGAGCAGCTGTAATGGTTTCCTTGATAAAGAACCGTGGGACTCTATCGATACTTCCAAGAGTTTTCAGGCAGCGGAAGATGCGATAGCTGCCGTAAATGGTGCTTATCAACCGCTTCAATGGCCCAAATTATATAATATGCGTATGTGGACACTGGATATCGTAGCCGGTAACAGTATTGTCGGTGCAGGTGGAGGTACGGATGGCATAGAGACTACCGATATGGCTAACTTCATAACCACCACCGATAATGCCGGTGTGCTTGATGTATGGCGCGGTCCGTCTCCGGGTATTCTCCGTTGCAACTTCGTTATTAAGAACGTTCCGGGTATGAATATTGATCAAAGTTTGAAAAACCGTTGTTTGGGAGAAGCTAAATTCTTGCGTGCCCATTATTATTTTATTCTGGTTCGTCTTTTTGGAGGAGTACCTTTACTGACAGAACCGCAGACTTCGGAAGATGATTTGAAACCTTTCCGTGCTTCGAAAGAAGAAATCTATAAGTTGATAGAAGATGATTTGAAAGAAGCGATCAACTTGCTTCCGGATAAATCTTCTTATTCCGCTTCCGATTTGGGACGTGCTTCCAAAGGAGCAGCGATGGGGTTGCTAGCCAAAGTGTATCTGACCCAAAGAAAGGAGTATGCGGAGATTGTACGTCTTTGTGAGGAAATACAGAAATTGGGTTATCGTTTGAATGATGACTATAGTGATAACTTTAATCCGAATAAGAAAAACGGACCTGAATCACTGTTTGAGGTACAGTATTATGGTAAGACCAATTATGATTTCTGGAGTAATGAAAACCAATCTTCTTGGTTGAGTGCGTTTACCGGCCCTCGTAATTCGGATATGGTGGCGGGCGGCTACGGATGGAACCAGCCGACTGCCGAGTTTGTCAGCCAGTACGAAGAAGGGGATAATCGTAAAGATAAGACTATTCTTTATTTGGGATGTCCTGACTTTGACGGAAAGCAATATCAGTCTTCTTATTCTACAACGGGATACAATTTGCGTAAGTTTCTGGTCCCGAAATCCATCTCTATGGATTACAATACCAGTCCGGCCAACTTTGTGGTACTCCGTTATGCGGATGTGCTACTGATGAAAGCGGAAGCGTTGAATGAACAAGCTTTGACAACTGATGCGGAAGCCCCTTTGTACGAGGTTAGAAAACGGGCAGGACTGACTAACCGGGCGGATATCGAAGGATTGACACAGGATCAGATGCGGGAGAAAATTATTCAGGAACGTCGTATAGAGTTGGCGTTTGAAGGAGACCGTTGGTTTGATTTGGTTCGCCTGAAAGACAACTATGCTCTGAAATTCCTTCACTCTATCGGAAAAACCAATGCGGCGGAAAAACATTTGTTAATGCCTATACCGTTGAAAGAGATTGAGGCGAATGGCAATTTGAAACAGAATCCGGGATATTAATAGTAAAAAAGAAAGATTATGAAAACAAAGATATATATTGCTCTGACGGCTTTATTGGCGGGCTTTGTATTTAATTCGTGTACTTCTGATGAGATGGAGACAGATAAAGGAAGTGAGTCTTTGGTATTGTCTGTATCGTCCGAAGTAGTGGAACTGGACCAGTTGATGAGTGATAGGGAAGCTTTTCATTTTGCTTGGACTGCTGGTAGTAACTATGGAACAGATTCCCGTATCAGCTATGTTCTTGAAATGGATTTGAAAGGTAACAATTTCGCAGGAGGACTGAAAAAGGATATAGGTGCAACGGATTCCCGTATTCTGGCATTTAACCATAAAGAGATGAATGACTTGTTGGCAGAAGTGTGGAATAGTTCTTTGGATGAAACATTGGAGTTTGAAGCTCGTGTGACTGCTGCTGTATTGGGGCATGAAGAGTTTACTCAGGTTTCTCCTGTCGTTACATTCAAACTGACACCTTATATAGAACGTTATCTGAATCTGTGGATGATTGGTGGAGCAACTGTAGGAGGATGGAGTCTGGATAATGCTACTCCGATGGAATCAATTGAGGATGAACCGAACGGATTTGTTTGGGAAGGCGTGCTTCTTTCAGGAGAACTGAAATTCGTCTTACAGAAAACTTCTTTTGTTCCTTCTTTTAATAAGGATGGTGAAGATGAGAATAAACTTGTATATAGGGAAAGTGATGACGAACCGGATGAGAAGTTTATGATAAGCACTCCGGGTAACTATCGGATAAAACTGAATCTAAGCACATTGGATATTGAGATTACGGATTTGGGCGGAGAGATGGTTTATCCTAATCTTTGGATGATTGGTTCGGCTACTACGGGACAGTGGTCGCTTGATAACGCTACGAAGATGACTCCGATACTCGGTGAACCTAACGGATTTGTTTGGGAAGGTGAGCTTAGAACGGGTGAACTTAAATTTGTGACTCAGCAGAGCGATTTCTATCCTTCGTTTGGCAGGGACGGAAGTGATGAGAATAAACTGATTTATCGTCAGGATGAGAATGACGGGCCGGATAATAAATTCAATATCAAGCGTGGTGCCAGCTATCGGGTGAAAGTAAATCTGAATACATTGGATATTGAAATCACCAATTTGGATGGTGAAGAACCGGATAACAGTGAATTTTGGATGATTGGAACTGCGGCAGGAGAGACGCCGATAGCCATGACAAAAGATGATTCGAACCCAGAGCTTTTCACTTATAATGGAGAATTGCAGGACGGTACTTTCCGAATTTCAAAAGACAAAGAAGGGACTGAAGTGGTGACAGAAGAGAAGCAGACGTATAAAAGTAAATATGTTGTGACATTCAATGTCGGTAGCCAGGACTTGACAGTGGAACAAATTGTAGTTTACGAGAAGGTTTGGGCAATGGGAGAAGCAGTATCCGGAGATTTTGCCTGGAAGAATGTGAAAGAACTTACGCAAAGCAACTCTAACAAGAATGAATTTGTATATGAAGGAGAATTGGGAACCGGACAGATAAAGTTTCCTCTCCAATTCGGTGATTACGATGGTTTATTCTTTGTTGCGGAAGAAGATAATAAAGGAGTGTATGATGAGTTTACAGGCTCATGTTATCTCTCTTCTGATAAGGGCGACAATAAATGGTATATGAATAATGCCGGAACCTTTAAGGTTACTATCAATACCTATAAAAAGGAGATTCATTTTCAAAAGAAATAACGATTAATACAGATTGAATTATGAAACTGACGAAATATATAATGGCTTGTATCCTGGCTTTTTCATTGGCCGGTTGTATCGACGACGAGCCTTCGAACAATCCTATTACTTACGGAGACGGCTATATCACCGTACTGCTGTCTACCGATAAAGCCGCCTATCAGCCGGGAGAACCGGTACAACTTTCTTTGAACAATCTTCCCGAAGGGCAGGTGACCATTCGCTATAAGCACCTCAACAAGGTGCTTTCCGAAACTCCCCTCACCGGAAAGTCATGGAGTTGGAATCCGCCGACAGATGACTTTAAAGGTTATATGGTCGACTTATATACAGTAGAGAATGGCGAAGAGGTTGTTCTGGGCAGCATTGCCATTGATGTGTCTTCCGACCCTGCACGCTTTCCGCGCAACGGATTTCTCTCCGAATATGGCAAAATGAGCGAAAAGGAGATTAACAAGGTAATGGATAACCTGAACCGCCATCATATCAACTATGTACAGTATCAGGACTGGCATTACAAACACCATAAGCCATTAGCAGGTTCGCCTTCTGCTCCGATGGATGTGTGGAAAGATATTATCAATCGCGATTGTTATCGTTCTACTGTGCAGGGGTACATTGACGCTGGTCATAAACGGGGTATGAAATCTCTTTTCTACAATCTTGCTTATGGAGCTTTGAGCGATGCGGCCGATGATGGCGTGAAAGAAGCATGGTACCTGTTTAAGGACAAGAAGCACGGAAACAAGGATTATCATCCGCTAGGTTCTCCTTTCAAAAGTAATATCTATCTGACGAATCCGGCATTGCAGGAATGGAGAGACTATATGGCTCAGCAGAATAACGACGTATATGAAGTTTTTGATTTTGACGGCTATCAGATTGACCAGTTGGGCGACCGGGGAACTTTGTATAACTACGATGGCAATGCCGTCAACCTTGCCTCTACTTTTCCCGCGTTTATAAAAGCGATGAAAGAAGCGCAGCCGGAAAAGTCGTTGGTAATGAATGCCGTATCTCAATACGGGCAGAAAGACCAGATTGCCAATTCTCCGGTGGACTTCCTCTATACGGAAGTTTGGGACAAACCCACCAGTAATGGTTTCAGCATCCTTTCCGGCGTTATCACGGACAATGATAAATGGTCGAACGGAAAGAAAACCGTATTGGCTGCTTATATGAATTATAAGCTCGGCGGCGAGGGACGCGGTTACTTTAATACGCCCGGTGTATTAATGGCAAATGCCGCTATCCATGCATGGGGCGGCGCGCATCTCGAATTGGGCGAACATATGCTGACAACCGAATATTTCCCTAACAGCAATCTGTCGATGAAAGGGGAACTGAAGAAGGCGATGGTTACTTACTACGACTTTATCACCGGATATGAGAACCTCTTGCGTGACGGCGGAGAATTCTATGGCGCTACAGTTTCTTCTATGGATGGAAAGATGACTATTAACCAATGGCCGCCCGTCCGCAATCAGATAGCGACTGTCGGAAAACGGTTCGACAACAGGGACGTGATTCATTTCCTGAACTATACCAATGCCGTGCATCTCGACTGGTGCGACTCTAACGGAACACAGGCTGTGCCTTCTTTGATTGAGTCGGCTCAGACAAAGATAACCGTAAAAGGTACGGTAAAATCCGTTTGGGTGGCTTCGCCGGATGCGAGTTTCGGAGTATCCCGGAAGCTGGACTTTACGCAGGAAGGAAACGAGATAAAGGTGACGCTTCCGTCATTGAGTTACTGGACAATGCTTGTAGTGGAATACGAATAAACAAGCGGCAACTGTGAATATGAACAGGATAATATGCGTAGAAAAACATGCGCAGAATAGTATGAACAGAATAATATGGACAGAATAATAGGTATGGACAGGATAATAGTCAGAAGTGGAAACATTGTAAGGGAGAGCCAAAGAAGTATGAACAGGATAATAGTATGGATAATAGCCTGTTTTCTCCCCCTTTCAGTGCTTTGGGCTACTGACGGCGCGAAAACATGTACTTCTTTCTCGCAGCAGGGACGCCAGGTGACTTTTCACCTGGCGGACAGCGCCGCCTTGCAACTGCAACTTTGCAGTCCTTCCGTAGTAAAAATATACTTCTCGCCCAACGGGCGATTTCAGCAAAAGAACGCTTCTTTTGCCGTCATCAATGAGGAACTGGAAGAGGTAGGCGCGATTCATGTGGACGAGCAGGCTGCCTGCTACGAAATATTCACCCCGAAGCTGCGCATCCGGGTGAATAAATCCCCCATGAGCCTTCAGATATTCGACAAGTATCAGAAGCTCCTGTTTAGTGACTATGCCGACAAGGGGCACGTGAGTGAAGGAACAAGGAAAGTGGAATATAAGGTTCTCCGTCGTGACGAGCATTTCTTCGGACTTGGTGAGAAAGCGGGCAAGATGAACCGTCGCGGAGAGTCATATAAAATGTGGAATAGCGACAAGCCTTGTTACAGCGTAGCTGAAGACCCGCTTTACAAAAGCATCCCTTTCTTTATGAGCAGCTACCGGTATGGCATCTTCCTGGATAATACATATAAGACGGAATTCAAGTTCGGTACGGAAAGCCGTGATTATTACAGCTTCGAAGCTCCGGACGGCGAAATGATTTATTACTTTATCTTTGGTAAAGACTATAAAGAAATCATCAGCCAATACGTCGACCTGACCGGCAAACCTATCATGCCCCCGAAATGGGCTTTAGGCTTTGCGCAATGCCGTGGCTTGTTGACAAGCGAGAAGTTAAGTCGCGAAATAGCCGAAGGCTACCGTAAGCGGGGAATCCCTTGTGATATTATCTATCAGGACATCGGCTGGACGGAACACTTGCAGGACTTCGAATGGAGAAAAGGGAACTATGAGAACCCGAAGAATATGCTTTCCGACCTGAAAGGGATGGGCTTCAAAGTAATCGTATCCCAAGACCCGGTTATCTCCCAAGCCAATAAAAAGCAATGGGAAGAAGCAGACCGCCTGGGTTATTTTGTAAAGGACAGTACGAACGGCAAGAGTTACGATATGCCCTGGCCTTGGGGTGGCAACTGTGGTGTAGTGGACTTCACCTTACCCGCCGTAGCCGACTGGTGGGGAGCTTATCAACAGAAACCTATCGACGACGGCATCTCCGGCTTTTGGACGGATATGGGCGAACCTGCCTGGAGTAACGAAGAGCAAACGGAACGTCTGGTCATGCAGCACCATTTGGGCATGCACGATGAAATCCATAACGTCTACGGACTGACCTGGGACAAGGTAGTCAAAGAGCAATTTGAAAAGAGAAACCCGAACCGCCGTGTTTTCCAAATGACCCGTGCCGCCTATGCGGGATTACAACGCTATACGTTCGGTTGGACAGGTGATTGTGGCAACGGGGACGATGTATTGCAAGGTTGGGGACAGCTAGCCAATCAGATTCCAGTAATGCTTTCCGCCGGCTTGGGACTAATTCCGTTTTCTACTTGTGATATTACAGGCTATTGCGGAGACATCGAAGATTATCCGGCTATGGCGGAACTCTATACCCGCTGGGTGCAATTCGGTGCTTTCAACCCCTTGAGCCGTATTCACCATGAAGGGGATAACGCAGTAGAACCTTGGCTATTCGGTTCGGAAGCGGAAAAGAACGCGAAAGCCGCCATCGAACTGAAATATCGTCTACTACCATATATCTATACCTACGCCCGCGAAGCTTACGATACGGGATTGCCTATCATGCGTCCTCTTTTCCTTGAATATCCGACGGATACGGAAACTTTCTCCACGGATGCCCAATTCTTATTCGGCCGTGAATTATTAATAGCCCCCGTCGTAAAGAAAGGTGCCCGCACAAAGAACGTCTACCTGCCCGAAGGTACATGGATTGACTATAACAACAAACAGACGGTCTACACCGGTGAGCAATGGACTACCGTTGACGCTCCCTTGTCTTCCATACCAATGTTTGTAAAGCAAGGCTCAATCATCCCCACAATGCCTGTAATGAACTACACCCATGAGAAGCCGGTATATCCGCTGACTTTTGAAATCTTTCCGGCACAGGAAGGCGGTCAAGCTTCTTTTATTCTTTACGAAGATGAGGGCGAGGATTTGGGATACCAACGTGGTGAGTTTGCCAAAACTCCGGTTGTATGCCGAACTTTGCCGGATGGCTATGAATTGATAATCTCCTCTCGTGAAGGAAAAGGGTATGTTGTCCCTGGCCCGAGAAACCTGTTATTCCGTATTTATTCCGCGAAAGCTCCTGCGAAGGTGATTGTCAAAGGAAAAAAGGTGAAGAAAGTAAAGCCGGAACGGTTGGAGGAAGAATTAGAGAGTAATATGGGATCTGTACTATGGAGTTGGGATAAAGCAACCGGTATATGTAGTGTGCGGATACCTGACAGTAGTGAGGATAATCAGGTTTGGATAGAATTTTGATTTCATAAGGGAAATCAGTATCAATCACGTATACTTGGAATTCTTTTAGCGAAAATCTGAAAGAATAATAAAGAGGCTGAGCTCAAGGTTGTTTTGAGGCGGTCTCTTTTTTATGTTTTATAATATGGAATAGTGAATCCGAGATTCTTTTTGGGGGTTCTTACGTACAGACAAGGTATTTTTGAGTTCAATTTTCACTATATTTGTTTCTGTATTATAAGGAGATGTTATTTGAATTATTTAATTCACTTATTCTTGTTGGATTATCTACATTTGTACTTGTTTCAATTATTAACCTGAAAATAAAGTGGATTAAAATGAGAATAATATTTATTGTATTAATTATCGTTTTCGAAAGAGCATTATGTGTTTCCGCACAAGTAAAGTTACCCTCAATGGACATTTTCCCGATGAAATCGGAAATGTATAAAAAGGGATGGATCGATTTCAATAAGAATGGAAAGAAAGATGTCTATGAAGATCCTGAACAAGACATAGAAAAAAGATTGGATGACTTATTAATACAAATGAATTTAGAGGAGAAAGCAAACCAACTGGCTACTTACTATGGATATAAAACAGTTCTTGAAGACAGTTTGCCGACAAAAGAATGGAAAACTTCTATGCTTAGGCATGGTATCGCCAATATTGATGAGCATCTGAAAATGACAGTTTATGATTTAGAAAGAATGGCTCTTTCCATAACTGAAACACAACGTTTTTTTGTGGAATATACTCGTCTGGGAATTCCTGTCGATTTTACTTGTGAGGGAATTAGAGGATTGTGTGCTTATAAAGCTACTAGTTTTCCTTCAATGAATGGCCTGGGTTGTACGTGGGATAAAGAACTGGCTTATTTACAAGGAGTGGTTGAGGGACGGGAAGCGCGTGTCCTGGGCTATACGAATGTATACGCTCCTATTCTTGATGTTGCTCGTGACCAGCGTTGGGGACGTTGGGAAGGAACTATTGCAGAAGATCCTTACTTGGTGGCTCGTATGGGAGTTGAAATGACCAAAGGCATACAGGCACAACAGGTAGTTTCCACACCCAAACATTTTGTTGGTTATGGCGATTGTAAAGCTGCTCGTCAATGGGATGCCCGTACTGATCCGCATATTACTCCTTCTGAGATGTATTATATTCATGAATACCCTTTTCGTAAAGTCTTTCAAGAAGCTGGAGCTTTGGGAGTGATGTGTGCTTACAATGATTATGATGGTGTTCCGTTGTCCGGAAGTTATCATTATCTGACTAAAGTACTGCGCGATGAAATGGGGTTTAAAGGATATGTGGTGTCTGACAGCCATGCTATCGGACGTCTTGCAACGGTTCATAAAGTGGCGGTGGACGAGAAGGAATCTTGTTTACAAACACTACAAGCCGGTTTGAATGTTCGTACGGAGTTTGATAAGCCGGATAATTACGTGCGTTATATCCGCGAATTAGTGGAAGAGGGACGCTTACCTATTGAACGGGTGAATGAATTGGTGCGTCAAGTTCTTTATGTCAAGTTTTGGATTGGGCTTTTTGATAATCCTTATACTGGCTCTCCTGAAGAGGCAGCTCGGGTTGTGTCGTCTAAGAAACATTTGGATATAGCATTAAGAGCATCTCGTGAATGTCTTGTTTTACTTAAAAATGAGCAGAAGTTGCTTCCATTGGAGGATAAATATAAGCGGATTGCAGTCATAGGTCCGAATGCGGATACTAATGGATATATTCCTACACATTATGGTCCTTATGAATACACTCATTTTAGTAGTGTGTTGGATGGATTAAGAGAAGTATATAAGGAGTCTAAGGATATCAGTGTCCGTTATGCAAAGGGGATTGGGCTGACTAGTAAAGGTTGGCCTGAAAATGAGTTAATTCCTGATACTTTGACATTACAGGAACAGAAAAGTATCCGGGAAGCGGTAGAACTTGCTAATGAGAGTGATGTCGTAGTGCTGGCTTTGGGCGATGGTACGCAAACTTCCGGTGAAAGCCGTACGCGCAGTAGTCTGGATTTGCCTGGACATCAGGAAGAACTTTTACGTGCTATTGTAAAAACAGGCAAGCCTGTAGTACTTGTCTTAATTTGGGGACATCCTGCAACCATCAACTTTGCTGATAAATATTGTTCTGCTATTTTAGCTGCCGGTTATCCCGGCGCACAAGGAGGACGTGCTATTGCAGAAACTCTGAAGGGCGAGTATAACCCTGGGGGAAAACTTACTGGAACCTGGCCGAAGAGTGTAGGACAGCTTCCTATGAATATTCCTACTAAGCCAAATGCTAATATGGAAGAGATGAAACACTATACAGTTGCTAATAAAGGATTGCTGTATTGTTTCGGGCATGGATTGTCATATACGAGTTTCGAATATAATTCTATATCCATTGATAGTATATATAGCAATACCGGCAATGTGTCTGTATCTTGTCAGGTAACTAATAGCGGTGATATTGCCGGTGATGAAGTGGTTCAACTTTATATTAACGATGTTCTTAGTTCTACTACTACATACGAGAAGAATTTACGTGGTTTTGAACGTGTACACCTTATGCCGGGTGAATCGAAAACGGTCACATTCCAAATTGTTCCGGATGATTTGGTCTTGATTAATGCCAATCATGAACGGGTAATAGAACCTGGTGAGTTTAAAGTAATGATAGGAGCGTCTTATGAAGATATTCGCTTGACGGATAGTTTTTATTTCCGTAGTATGCCGAAGGGTATTGAATCAATTGAAAAAGAAAAGAATAGGGCTAAAATGATAAATGATGCTGATAATAAGGAGCTATTTTAGATGAATTGCAAATGCTATGAAAATAAAAGTTTCATTTATCTACGCTGTTTATGATTCTTTCCAGTGAGTATATGGAAGTGTTTATAAACAATGGCTAATCGGTGTCGAATATAGTATTTAGGGGTATTTGGGTACATTGGAAGGGGATTATGAGTACATTTTATATAATATTCCAAGTAAGTGTCATTAGTGCGCTTTTTTAAACTCATGGCTATCTTAAAATATATGAATGCTGATATATTTGCAATGTGAAAAGAGTAAATCAAATCTAACTATTATGAATCAATTTTATTGTAGATGTAAATGGCGGGTGATTGTATTGCTACTGATGGGATGCTTTTCTCTCGCTTTATTTGGACAACAGAAAGTTGTAACCGGGCAAGTCTTGGATGAAAAAGCGGAACCTATAATTGGTGTCACTGTGCAAATTAAGGGTACTACAGGAGGCTCTATTACAGATGTAGATGGTAAATTTAAGATTGCGGTGAATGACGTAGGTAAGGCAACACTTGTTTTTTCTTTTATCGGTTATACTTCTGAAGAGGTTGCATTGAAAGGAAGAACTTTTGTGAAAATGATACTGAAAGAAGCCTATAATGAATTGGAGGAAGTTACGGTAGTGGCCTATGGAACACAGAAAAAAGAGACATTGACAGGTGCTATTTCTTCCGTGAAAACCGATGCGTTATTACGTTCTCCCAATACAAGTGTAGCGAACTCTTTAGCCGGTCAGATTACCGGACTTTCCACAGTTACCACCAGTGGGCAACCGGGTAATGAAGACCCTACCATTTTTATCCGTGGTGCGGGTTCATTGACTGATGCAGCTTCGGCTCCATTAATCTTGGTGGATGGGGTGGAACGCTCATTTACCCAAATGGATCCTAATGAAATCGAAAGTGTAACAGTACTAAAAGACGCTTCAGCTACAGCTGTATTCGGTGTACGTGGGGCTAATGGTGTAATTCTGGTTACTACTCGTCGTGGTGAGGAAGGGAAAGCGAGAATTCAGTTGACTTCATCTGTAGGTATTACGCAACCTACTAATAATCTGGAGATGGCCGATTCTTATACATATGCTACCATGATGAATGAAATGAATCGTAATGATAATACGGCGGAAACTTTTGATTTTTATACTTTGGAGCGTTTCCGGTTACATGATGAACCTATTATGTATCCGGATACAGACTGGCGAAAATATGCAATGCGTAAAGCTTCCGTGCAAACCCAACATAATGTTAACATCTCCGGTGGTACGAAAGATGTACGCTATTTTATTTCACTTGGCTTCTTGTATCAGGATGGACTGTTGAAACAGTTTAAATCACAAGGATATAATAATAACTATAAGTACACACGTTATAATTATCGTAGTAATCTGGATATTAATCTTACGAAAACGACTGAATTGAAATTAGGGCTTGGTGGTTTGGTAGGAGTACGCCAGGAACCTAAAGACCGTTTGGATGAGTGGGGAGAAGATTTATTCAAAAAATTAGATGAGTCATTACCCTTTTCTAGTCCAGGCTTGGTAGATGGAAATTTATTGGAACTGCCGGTCGCCAGATTTCCGGGTTTTACAAGTCTGAATAATGGGTTCTCGTCATATTATGGAATGGGATACATTGGCAGGACTACGAATACTATGAATATGGATTTGAGCTTGATGCAGAAACTTGATTTTATTACGAAAGGATTATCGGTGGAAGTGAAGGGAGCTTATAATACGACTTATACTTCTGCAAAAAAAAGATTGGGGTCGGTAGAGGTCTATCAGCCTTACTATGCCTCAGAATTGGATGGCAGTAATTTGAAACCTGGTGATTCGGCATTTGATAAGACAATCACTTATCTTGTGAAAAGCGGAACGGCGAATGTGCGCCCGCAATATCAGGAGGACAATTCCTCACGTAGCCGTGATTGGTATTTCGAGACTAGTTTACGCTATAGCCGGAAATTTGGAGACCACAATATAGGGGGGCTTGTGCTTTATAATCAGACTAAGAAATATTATCCGAGTGTATGGACTGAGGTGCCACGCGGGTATATTGGTTTGGTAGGACGTGCTACATATGATTATAAATCCCGTTATATGGCAGAGTTTAATATTGGCTATAACGGATCGGAGAATTTTGCTCCGGATAAACGTTTTGGAACATTTCCGGCTTTCTCTTTGGGATATATTCTTTCAGAAGAGGATTTTATGAAAAAACAGAAAGTGGTAGATTACTTGAAACTCAGAGCTTCTGTCGGGCTGGTAGGTAATGATAATATGAATAATAGTCGTTTCCTTTATTTGAAAGACGGATATTTAGTAGAGCAATGGGGGCAATCACAAGATGATGGGAAGGAAAGTACAGGTTTTAAAGATTGGCTGTATGGTTATAATTTTGGGATAAATACGGAAAACAGTATTAAAGGTGCGATAGAAAGCCGTTTGGGTAACCGAAATGTGACTTGGGAGACTGCTTTGAAACAGAATTATGGTATTGATATTAATTTCTTGAGAAACCGTTTACGGATAAGTGCTGATCTGTTTTTTGAAAAGCGTAAGGATATCTTGATTCAGCGTAATACTATTCCTGTTTTCTATGCATTAAGCCAATCATTGATGCCGGCTGTCAATTACGGTAAAGTGAATAACAAAGGATATGAAGTGGAAGTGAAGTGGAATGATAAGTTCAAAAATGGTGATTATTGGATTACGGGGAATATGAGTTATTCGAAGAATAAAATAATTGAGATGGATGAAGTTACACCAAACGAACCTTATATGCAACAGACAGGCAAGCCGACAGCAACTGTATTTGGTTATGTATTCGACCGTTTTTATAGAGAAGATGATTTTAATGCGGATGGTACATTGAAAGCAGGGTTACCCGACCCTAAAATACCGGTTTATCCGGGTGATTGTAAGTATGTTGACTTAAATGGTGATAATATAATTGATACGAACGACGTAAAAGATATTGGTTATCCTACCCGTCCTGCTTATACTTTCGGATTGAATTATGGAATCAATTACAAAGGGTGGAGTTTAACTATGAACTGGGCAGGTGCGGCACAACGTTCGTTAATGTTGGAGCAACAATATCGTAATTATTTTAATGGTAAAAAAGGTGGGCTGATGATGTTTCATGTAAATGAGCGGTGGACTCCGGAAACGGAGAGCACTGCTACACTACCTCGCTTTTCGGAAAGATCAGCCAGCAATAATACGCAGACTTCGTCTGTCTGGATTCGTAATGGAAATTATCTGAGGTTGAAAACTCTTCAATTTGGGTATACATTTACTGATCGGGAGTTGCTCAAGAAGATAGGGATTTCTCAACTAACTTTGACGTTGAGCGGATATAATTTATTGACATTTACGGATTTTGATATTTTAGACCCTGAATCTCGACCGGGATGGGGATCTACTTATCCGGTTTCCCGAATCTATAATTTAGGATTAAACATAACTTTCTAAAGAATTAGACGACTCATGAAAAAGAATATATCTATAGCTATTGTAACTTTACTGCTTGCCATATGCAGTACTTCCTGTGAGGATTTTAAGTTCGGAAATGCTTTTCTAGATAAACCGATGTCTACGGATCTTACTATCGACACGGTATTTGCCCATAAAAAATATGCTGATCAGGTATTGGCGGAGGTTTATTTTTCCATGCCTGATTTTATGGCTGCAGATGGACGCTTGGGATGGCTGATGTTGGAAGCATTGACAGACTTGGGGGATCGTCCGGCTAGTCCGCATGCATATTATGCAGGTACGGTAACTGCCGCTACAAGTCCAGGTTCCATGCCTTACCGTTTGGACGATCGTACTGGTTATTTACGAAATTCTTCTCCAATGGGGGGAATGAGAACCGGTTATATATATTTGAATAATGTAGATCGTGTACCGGATATGCCAAGTCGGGAGAAGGTTATTCGGAAAGCGGAGGTTAAGACAATTATGGCTTTCCATTACACACAAATGTTACGTTATTATGGTGGTATGCCGTGGGTAGACCGTTCTTATAAACCGGATGAGGAAGTGGATTTTCCCCGTATGACGATTGAAGAGCATGTGCGGAGAGTAGTAGACCTCTGTGATGAAGCATCCAGAATCCTTCCCTGGAGTGTGGCTCCTGCAGAAGAGGGACATATGACAGCGGCTTCGGCTTTAGCCATAAAAAATAGGGTTTTGCAGTTTGCCGCTAGTCCTTTGTTTAATTCGGAGGAACCTTTTATGGAGGGGGAAGCTTCGGATGCTCATTATACTTGGTGGGGAAATTATGATCGTGGTCGTTGGCAGAAAGCGCTTGATGCAGCACTGGAATTGTTGGATAGGAATGTACAGAATGGCAACTATTACCAATTAGTGAATACCGGAAACCCTCGTGCTGATTTCCGGTCAGGATATTATGACCGTGGGAAAAAGGAAGTGTTGGTTGCTTCTCATCGTTATACAAGAATTAATAATAACTGGTACGCTCCTTGTCGGTTTGTGATGTGGGGATATACAGTTGCTTCCAATGTATTGGCTGATGAATTTGAAACCAAAGAAGGGGAAAAGTTTGATTGGCGGAATAATGCGGAACACGCGGCTTACCCGTTTTTTAAAGATGGGCAAGAAACACGCGACCCGCGTTTGTATGAAACGTTGATAGTTAATGAAGATGAATTGGGAAATAGGAAAGCGCAGATTTATGAGGGCGGACTTGATGATTGGAATGGGAACAGTTCTTCTCCTCTCGGGACATCTGGACCTTTAAATGGGGTCGCGTTACGGAAGTTTCTGTTGGATTATAATTATTCCGGTATCTTGGGAGCGCATTATTATCAATGCCCGCACATCCGGATGCCTGAAATTTATCTGAATATTGCTGAGGCTATGAACCAACTGGGCATTGCTACGATAAAAGATAAATTTGGCAATAATGCTTATGATTATATTAATATGGTACGTAAACGGGTAGGGATGCCGGGCATAACTCCGGACATGTATCCGCAGGGTACAGCATTACAAGATGCCATTTTACATGAACGTGCTGTGGAGTTTGCATTTGAAGAAGTACGTTATTTCGATATAAACCGTTGGAAAAAGAAAGAATTGCTGGAAAGGTCTCAATATCGTCTGAAGACATATAAAAGTGGAAAGGATTGGAGATATGACAGGAATACGCCTGCAATGCATGAACGTGTATGGGTGAAGCGCTGGAGTAATAAATATTATCTGCTACCTATTCCTACGGAGGAAATCAATAAGAACTATGGCTTGGTGCAGAATCCGGGTTGGTAATTAAATTTAAATAGAAAAGAAAACATGAAATTGAAATATATATTTATATTGGGTATCGTATTGATGTTTTCCGCTGTAGCATCGGCGCAAACGGTATTGGAAGAAAGGGAGACAGCGGCTGTATCTGTTATGACAGCAGATGAGATAGGAAAGAATTCTACTCCTAACCCATATAATACAATGTATGGTATGTTGCCGGGGCTTTCTGCGATGCAAAGGCTTGGGTGGAATGATGTTTCTGATTTATATTTGCGTGGCGGTGGAAGTCCGTTAATTGTAGTGGACGGCTTTCCCCGTCCGATGGAATATCTGGCTACAGTGGAGATTGAAAATGTGAAAATACTGAAAGATGGCGCTGCTACTGCGATTTGGGGGACTCGTGGTGCTAATGGTGTTGTAATGGTCACTACTAAACGGGGAAACTATGAGAGTCGTGAACTCTCTATAAATTATACTCATGGGATGGGATTTGCGGTCAATCAACCGGAATTTGCTGACGGGTATGCTTACGCAGCCGCACGTAATGAAGCACTATATTATGACGGGCTTCCTTTACGATATTCGCAAAGTGACTTGGAAGCATTTCGCAGTGGAGCTTATCCTGATCTTTTCTCCAGTACTGATTGGATGAAAGAGGCACTACGTGATTATACTACAAATAATCAATTGGATGTAGTGTTGCGTGGTGGAGGAAAAAAACTGCGTTATTTTACTAGTATAAGCTATAAGAATGATTATGGCATTTTAGAACCTAAGTATACAAAGAACGAACGTTATACGAATCAATTCCGTCAGTATGCTTTGAATTTGCGTATGAATATCGATGTAGACTTGACACCTACAACTCTTGTACAGTGGACTATGTTCGGTTCTTTGCAGGAACAAAAACGTCCGCTTGCTACGGCGAATGATATCTTTTCTTTAATATACAATACACCATCGGCAATGTTTCCGGTCAAGACTTCCAGCGGGCATTGGGGAGGAGACTTGGTATTTAAGAAGAATCCGGTTGCCAATATTGCAGATAGGGGGTATTATAAATCCAATCCTCGTATTTTATCGGCAGATATGCGTATTGTACAAGATTTGAAAAGTATAACTCCGGGTTTGTCAGCTGAACTGGCGGTGGCTTATGATAATATAGCAGTGTTTAAGGAAGATGGAACGAAGACTTATAGTTATGAAGTGAATACACCTTTACAGAATTTGGTAACAGGGGCTTATGATTCTATGTCTCAGGTGTATGACACGGACGGTATGCTAAAAGTAAACTGTTATGGCATGGAAGAACAGTCAGTATCTGCTAATATATTGGGACAATTGAATTATAATCGTTCTTTTGGTAAACATATTGTGGATGCTCGTGCTCTTTATAAATTGGAATATTATTCGAGTTTGGGGCAAAATAATACCAATAAACGTCTTTATGCCACAGCTATGGCTGGTTATAGCTATGACAGCCGTTATATGATTGATGCTACTATTTCATATGTCGGTACAAGCCGCCTGCAAAAAACTCATCATTATAAGGCTTATCCTTCGGTAGCCGCTGCCTGGTTGGTGTCGAAAGAGAAGTTTATGAAAAATGTTTCTGTGGTTGATTTTCTGAAACTGCGTGCATCATGGGGGCAAGCCGGATATGACAGTATATCTTACGATTTACACGATCAGACTTGGAGTAATACTGGCGGGTATCTTTTAGGTCAGAATAATAGCATAAACAAATGGAATGGTGGTATGATTCTGGGAACTCCTGCTATAAACAGTTTGACATTAGAAAGGGTGAATAAATATAATGCCGGATTGGATGTGCAACTTTTTAAGAAGTTAACATTCTCGGGAGATGTTTATTGGCATCAGTATCGTCAAGGGTTGATTGGAGCCGGTAACTTTTATTCGGATGTAATCGGACTTTCTGTTCCGATGCAGAATATTGGTGCGACGAACCGTAGGGGCTTTGAGGTGTCAGCACTGTGGAACGATAAAATTGGCAAGGACTTTAGCTATTATGTAGGAGTCAATGTATCGAGGATGCAGTCGGAGGTTATTGAAAATGGTGAAGGATATAAAGAGTATCCCTATCTTTCTGCCAAAGGCTTGCCTGTTGGTCAAGTATTTGGTTTGGAAGCAATTGGTTATTTTAGAGATCAGGCAGACATTGAGGCATCTCCCGTACAGAACTTTTCCGAAGTCCGACCGGGTGATATTAAATATCGGGATCAGAATGGTGATAAGGTTATCGATTCTAAAGATATTACTGCTATAGGGCATTCTGAGACTATCCCGGAGTGGTATGGCGGACTTCGTCTAGGCTTAGAATATAAAGGTTTCGGTGTAGATTTGGTTTTTCAGGGTGCAGCTGGCTTGAGTCGCAAATTGGATATGAATAGTGTTTATCGTCCGTTGCGTAATAACACTAACGTTTCTTTATGGTATCTGGATGATAAAATACGTTGGACGGAACAGACCAAAGATATTGCCAATATGCCTCGTCTTTCTACATTGGACAATGCGAATAATTATCAAACGAGTACTCAATGGTTGGTCGATGGAAGTTTTTTGAAGTTGCGCAATGTGAATCTTTATTATAATCTCCCTGAAAAATGGATAGCTCCATTACGGATGAACGGATGTCAGGTTTATGTACGTGGAAATAACCTTTTCTCATTGGATCATGTGCCCTATCTCAACTGTGAAAGTATCAATGCCAATTATCAGGATCTGATGTCTATATATGCAGGTGTTAATGTTAAATTCTAATGGATATTGATTATGAAATTATATAGTAAATTATTGTTATCCAGTTTGATAAGTGTCTCGTTTGTGGCTTGTGATTATTTGGATTTTGATGAATCCACCAACAAGACAAAGGAAGAGATATTTTCTACTTGGGAAGGTGCTTTTAGAGCGGTAAATGCGGTTTATTCATTTCTGCCACAAGATTTTGGCGCGATTGGAGGTGCAATGCGTGATGCCGCTACCGATAATGCTGCTTATGTCTGGAGTAATAATCCGGTGTATAAGGTGTATGCTAATACATGGTCACCGACAAATACGGTAGATGATGTATGGAAAGATATGTATAAAGGCATTCAAGCAGCCAATACTTATTTGGAGACCTATGATGAAAGTCTTTTTAAACGTTTTGAGCAAGATCCCACATATCAGGAGGAAATAACCAAGTTCCGTATGTATCCTTATGAGGTACGTGCTTTACGTGCTTTCTATTATTTTGAGTTAGCGAAGCGGTATGGAGATACACCTTTGATTACCGCTACTATACCGTGGGAGGATGCTAATACGGTGAAGAAGACTCCTTTTCATGAAGTAATTGATTTTGTAGCTTCTGAATGTTCTGAGGTGGCTGAGAAATTGCCGGAAGATCAAAATGAGTTCTTTAAGGAAACCGGGCGTGTCACCAAGGGTATGGCGTTGGCGTTGAAATCCAGAGCTTTACTCTATGCTGCCAGTCTGTTACATAATCCTACAATGGATAAAGTTTTATGGGAGAAGGCCGCCCGGGCTGCCAAAGAGGTTATTGATATGGGGCGTTATTCACTTCCGTCTATTGACGTGGATCCATTATATGATAGTGAGGGGGCTCATGTGGTACTCACATCCAGTCAGGTAATTTTTGAACGTCGTAACGGTGATGATTACTCCTACGAACAACGTAATCTTCCCATTGGCTTTGAAGGTGGAAATAGCGGTAACATACCAACACAGAATTTAGTGGACGCTTATGAAATGAAAAATGGGGATATTTTTAGCTGGGATAATGCTGACCATCGAAAAAATATTTATGTGGATGAGCTTGGGGAGCCCACCCGGGATCCGCGTTTCTACAAAACTATTGTTTATAATGGAGCTACCTTGATGCAGCAGAAGGTGGAATCCTTGCAGGGAGGAAAGAATGGACTTCCCATAACGGGAGCTACTACGACGGGGTATTATGTGCGTAAATATATCAATGAGAATACGGTACTCAATCCTGAACTGCCACAGGTGAAAAAGGCACATCATTTTATTATCTTCCGCTATGCTGAAATATTACTCAATTATGCTGAAGCAATGAAAGAATGGGTTGGAGAGGATGAGTTACCCAATAATGGTGGTGATAAGCCGTTTACACTGACTGCCCGTCAAGCTTTGAATAAAGTGCGTGCGGCAGCCGGTATGAAAGATGTCACCGCAACAGGTGACGCTTTTGTTGAACGTTTGCGTAATGAGCGTCGGGTAGAACTTGCCTTTGAAGATCACCGTTTCTGGGATATTCGTCGTTGGAAGACAGGCGGGACTGTGAAAGATATTTATGGCATAACTTATTCCTCTGCAAACGGATATAGTCGTGTAAAGGTGCAGACTCGTATTTGGGATGATAAAATGTATTTATATCCTATTTCCCAACAGGAGAATTATAAAAATCCGGCTTTGGGACAGAATCCGGGATGGCAATAAAATGAACTTAATATTTGAACGTTATGAGAAAGAAAATATTTATAGTTATGGTTGCTTGTGCCCTGATATGGGGAGCATGTGATTCTGATAAAGGATTTGATGGTTATCCCGTCATTACTGATGAAATACCGGAGGGATATGACGGTTACAAGAGCGTTTGGGCAGATGAGTTTATTACAGATGGTTTGAGTGATAATGCTTTTTGGGAATGTAAAAAAGATTTGTCGTTAGATGAAGAGACGCAGGATTACCGTGTTAATGATCCCAAATGTGCGCGCGTGGAAAATGGTATATTGATTTTGGAAGCTTATGAAGATCCACATGAAGGAATTGATATTACGGGAGCGCCTTATTCTTATGATTATTCTTCTGCTTTTGTAGTTTCTAAACAAAATGTTCAACGTGGGCGTATTGATGTAGCGGTCAAAGTGCCCATTGGACGTGGCATTCATCCTACAATCAGGTTGGTACCGGTTGATAATACTGATGCAGAAATCACATTAGTAGATTATGTGTTTGGCGGCAATCCGGATAATCCTACTAATTATCCTGCTATTCATACACCGGCTGCGCGGAAAGCAGGAGTTGCGGCTGCTTCTGCTGCTAAAGTGTCACGGACGCTAGAAGACCGTTATCATCTTTATTCTGTAGTATGGGGAAAGAAAAAGATAGAATTGCTTTTTGATAATGAAATCATACTGACTTATAATAAAACTAAAAATAATGATGATACAGTTTGGCCGTTTGATCGTGATTTCCGTTTGGAAATGAAGGTAGCGGTAGGCGGTGAATGGGGTGGTACTTGGGGAATCGACAAACGCATTTTCCCTAAGAAGATGCCAGTAGAATATGTCCGCTATTATCAGTTGATAGATGATAATGAAGATGGATGGGTAGATGATGGCGAAATAACTGATGATGATAAGATTGAATTTGTGAATGGAGATTTTGAGGAATCTTTTACCATGGGGAAAGCTCCGGCAATTATAGATGCCCAATTGACGAAAGGCGCGAATATATTGAATTATACGCATTGTTGGTTTGCGCCTTTTGCAGACAATAAAAAATCTACGTTGACGGTTGACAAGACAGTAGGATATGAAAGTACTTCTTCCATGAAGTGGGAATATCAACAGACAGAACGGGATGCTTCATTAAGTGAAGCAGATGATATTAATGTACTAAAACCGTGGAATTTGCATATTGCATATTCGATTGAGAAGGTACCAGCCGGCATTTATAATTTAAGTTTCTATACCAAATCGAATTGGGAGGAAGGTGCGACTCTTTCCGTTGCTTTGGCTATATGTGAAGATGAGGCAGATTTGAGTGCGCGGGATGCAACTAGAGAACAAGTATTGGTACCTAAAGATGGGAATTGGTTGAAAACTGCACCGGATTATTGGAATAAAGGTGGGTGTAGCAGTTCTTACAGAGACCGTTCTGTCAAAGAAGAATGGAAAAAGGTAACAATCGAAAATATTGAGATACCGGACAATATGCTGATGAATTTTATAATGATGCCTTGTGTCGGGAATAATGATGATTTGTCTAATCATTATCTTGAGGGTAAGTTTAAGACTGGTACGAGGAAAATCATTTTCTGGTTTGACAAGTTTAAATTAGAACCTGTGATGGAAGAGATTGAATAATGGAACCATAAATCTAAAAAACATAACTGATATGAGAATAAGGAATATATTCATAGGAATGTTGCTTGCAGGAATAGGTAGTTTTTATTGTGCTTGTAACGAGGAATACTCGGAATATGAAACACCGGTGACACAACCTGGTGGAGATGATACCGGAGGAGATGACGAGACAGGGGACGAAGGGGAATTACCACCGCTTGATCTGAGTAAGGATTATACAGTGGCTTCTATTGGGGCATCTCCTTCAATTGTTACTCTTTCGCAAACTGTCTCTACTGTCAATGGGAAGCCCTTTCTACCTTTGGCTCTTTATGGAGTGGAGATTGAAGATATGCCAAAAGTCAAAGAGTTGGGATTTAACTTGGTACATACTTATCATACTCGTGATGAGGGAAAGACAGAAGCGGATTGGATTGAGTATATGGATGCGGCACAGAGGAATGGCTTGATGGTCTTTTTTAATTTGGATGGAGCAACTCTGGATGCTGTAAAAGAAGCTAAGATTAAGAAAATGGTACAATGTGTGAAAAATCATCCGGCTCTTTATGTCTGGTATTTGGCTGATGAACCTTATAAGGATAAAATTTCTCCGTCAACATTGAAAAAAATGTATGATTGGATTAAAAAAGAAGATCCTCATCATCCTATAATTAGTTCGAATTGGGAGTTAGGAACTTTCAAGGATTGTTGCGACCTTGATATGCGGCAATTGTATGATGGGGTTCCATTTCGTCTAACTCCTGATTTGACAAAATACTTGGAAGGCAATGCTAAGTATAACAAACCTTGGCTGGTTATACTCAATGCTTATGATAGCTGTTGGGGGGCAAATGTGGAAAAACCGGTCAATCCCACTTCTACTTTTTCTAAACTAGCTGAGGCCGGTTATAAGGATGGTGATCCTGTGTGGGAAGCAGAGAAAGCATTATGGCAACCTTTTCTGAATGATCTGGAGCATCCGGAAGCACATGGGTTTACCGTGAGTGCCGCTTTTCCAAATACGGGGGAAGAGATTAGAGGTTCTTTCTATTGGGCGTTTGTCCATGGTTCTAACGGACTTTTTTATTGGCTTTGGGCAAATCCTGAGACACCTTTGAATTTACGTTGGGGATGGTATACAGTTTTCCACCAGTCGCGTTTGCGTGCAGCCATTCAGAAAACAATTAATGAGTTAGGTGAGCTTTCCAAGTTTTTGGTTGATCCTTCTAAAAACAGCATTACGTTTTATGACGAAACCTATCCCGGTATTTATGTCTGGAGTAAGATTGTGGATAAGCGTAGAATAGTGATTATTCTAAATGAAACGGGTAGTTCCTTTAATAGTCCTGTTGATCTTTCCGGACTATATATTACTTCACGTAAGCTGAGAGTTTATAATGAGGATGATCGTGTTATCAAGTTAGATAAGAACGAATTTGTCGATTCATTTAAGAAAGATGAGGTACATGTTTATTTTGTGGAATAAAAACGAAAGTTTGTCTAATCAAAAGAATAAAATGAAAAGAATTTTTTCTCTAATGGTATTGCTGATGTGGGCGGTGGCTATGACTGCTTTCAATCCGGTGAAGAATAAAAAGACGAATTATGCCGAGCCGTTGATAACGGAAAAATCTTCGGTAGTAACGCTTACGCAAACTGAGTCTGTCGTGAATGGACGTCCTTTCTTGCCATTAGGACTTTATGCGGTAGGGGTGGAGGATATGCCAATGGTTAAAGAACTGGGTTTTAATTTAGTACATAATTACGGTTTTCGTAATAAGGACATGACAGAAGATAAATTATTGGCATATATGGATGCTGCTCAAAAAAACGGGTTGATGGTATATGTTAACTTGGACGGGTTTACTATCACGCCCGAAAAAGAACAACGTATCCGGTGGATGGTGAAATTGTTGAAGAATCATCCGGCTCTTTATGCATGGTATTTAGTAGATGAACCATACATCAAAAATGTGAAACCGGAGGATTTACAACGAATTTACGATTGGATTAAAATAGAAGATCCGAATCATCCGGTTATTAATTCTAATTGGGAACTGGAGACTTTTAAAGATTGTTGTGACCTTGATATGCGTCAGATGTATGATGGCGTTCCATCTAAATTGACTCCGGATTTGGAGAAGTATCTGAAAGGAAGCAGTAAAATCGGCAAGCCATGGCTAGCTATTATCAATGCTTATGATAGCGGTTGGGGGGATAAAACGATAGAAAAATCCGTGAATCCTACGAGTACATTTGGCAAATTGGACAAAGAAGGACATAAACCCGGCTCTTCGGAGTGGGAAGCAGAGGTCGAACGTTGGAGTCCTTTCCTAAAGAATTTGTCCAATCCTGCTGCGGCCGGTCTCAAAACGAGTACTGCTTTTCCCGATACACCAGAAAAAATACGCAGTTCTTTTTACTGGGCATTTGTACATGGATCCAATGGATTGTTTTATTGGCTTTTTACCAATCCGAAGAATCCCATTAGTTTACGTTGGGGATGGTATACAGTTTTTCATCAGCCCTGTTTGGTGGAAGCTATTGCAAGAACTACGAAAGAATTGAATGAACTTTCCCGTTTTCTGATCAATCCGTCTAAGGGCAGTATTTCTTTCAATGCTCCCGAAAATCCCGGTATCTTCGTTTGGAGTAAATGCGTGGGAAAGGAACGTCTGCTGGTTATTATCAATGAGACAGGAGAAGATTTCTCCGGAACAATTGATCTTTCTGCATTGGATATATCTTCACGCAGATTGAAAGTTTATAAAGAGGACAAACGAAAAATAAAATTAAACCAAAATTCGTTGACTGATTTTTTTAGGAAAGAAGAGGTACATGTCTACTTTGTAAAATAGGCCAGAATATTTTTAATTTTAAATCATAAAGAAAAATGAAAACATTTAGAAAGTTGTTTATAGCATCATTCGTAATGACCCTCTGTTTATTTGCGGCATGTGATACGGATGATTTGAAAGACGATATCGCCATTCTGAAAAACAGGGTGGAAAATCTGGAGGCTTATGTGAACAATATGAATAAGAATATAGAAGCTTTGCAAGCTTTTATAGAAGGTGGTAAAACAATTCAGAGTTGTAACGAGGTTCCTCGGGAAGACGGGACAATTGATTATGTGTTGACTCTAAGCGATGGTAAAGTAATAACTCTGAATCAGGGTGTTAAAGGAACTGTGCAATATCCGCCAATTTCTATTGATGAGGATGGCTATTGGTTAATTGACGGCGTGCGTCAGGAGGGAGGTAAAGCTATTGGTGATAATGCAGTCACGCCGAAATTCCGCGTGTCTGAAGATGGATTTTGGCAGATAAATGTGAAAGGTACGGATAACAGTGGTGACTATGAGTTTGTTTATGAACCGGATGGTGTAACGAAAGTTCCGGCCAGAGCTGACGCTGAAGATGGTGGAGAAATAAAGGATTTGTTTGATGATGTTAGGAGAGAGGGTGACTTTTTTTATGTGAAATTGGCGGATGGTTCTGAATTTTCGCTTCCCATTGTAGAAGGACTGTCGGCAGTTATTGAGAAACCTGCAGATGGCCGTTGGGTAGAAGAAGATGGTGAATGGATGGTGGCTACCGGTGGTTCGAGTACAAAAGTTGTTATTAAGGGTGACCAGTATAAACATTTTGTAATAGCTCCTGTAGGCTGGAAAGCTGAGATTTCTGATATTGATAGCGAAGGAAACGCCACTTTGACAGTAGTTCCGCCTGTACAAAGTATTACCACCCGTGCTTCTGCTGATAACACTACCGAGGTTGTGCTTCAAGTGAATAAGGGCTTATACTGGGCGGTAGATAAAATTAGGGTGAAAGCAGGAAATCCTCAGACTTTACTTGAAAGATATAATGCAGGCAAAGACATTATAATAGATGGTTTGGTGGTTAATAAAGTAACATATGGTGAGGCTGCTCATGTTACAACTGAAGCGCATGGTAAGGTGGCAGACGATAAATATGTGTATTTTGTGGAGCCTGACGCGACATTGGAATGGCATGGAAATAAACCAAAGACGAAAGATGGAAGGAATGTTGTTATTATTATAGGAAGTGATGAAAACAGAAGTGCAAAGCTGGAAGCGGTCAAAGCTACAGATTGGGTTGGATGGGATCTTTATTACAATGGTAATGACAATATAAACAATCCGTTGTTCATAATGAAGAATATTACTATAGTAGAGAATAAACAATTTATATTCCAAAATATAGGAACTGTTGAAATTATTATAGAAAACTGTTTGCTGAATCTGAATAGAAAGATGGCGGACTTTGGAAGTGGTAAAACTTTGAAAACTCTTAGCATCAAAAACAGTACGGTTAATTTGAATGGTAATATTTCTATTTGTGAGAAAGCACAAGGAACAATGGAGACTTCCCTGAAATTAGAAAACAATATATTCTATTCTACCAAGCCGGAAAGAGGAGAATTGCTTATTGGTAGTTTTAGTGGTGCTACATTAAAGACAGTGCTATTGAGAAATAATGTATTCATGAATTTATGGTTGAGAGGTGACGCAGCTTTGGTTAAGGCGGAAGAAGTAAAAGAATTGGAATGTAGTAAGAATCTTTTCTATGATTTCTCACGTCCGAGTGGAAATAATGCAGTATTTGGTTTAGATGTATTTCCTGAGGTAGCCGGAACGCAGTGGGAGGATAATATTTATTTTACTTCTGATGGAAGTAAGAAATTTACTCCGATATATCCGGTTCCGGAAGAAACAGCATGTGAATTTAAATATAATTTCACCAGTCCGGATACTCCGTTTGAGAGTATAAACCTTGTAGAAGGTACTTATGTATTACTTCCTGCTTACTCTAGTTACGGTCCTCAGAAATATTAAAATGAAATATTATGAAAAGGATTATATTCATATTATTGGGCATTGTCCCCTTCATTATACTACAATCATGTAATGACAGGGATGAAATTCGGCAGGATATCGACAATCTTAATGATCGGGTTGATAAACTGCAAGAGACGATTATGCAATACAACGAACAAGTCGCTGCTTATGATGCGTTATTGACGGGGACTAGTTGGATGGTAGACTTTAGCGAACATGATCAAGGTTATACTATAAAACTAAATAATGGGAAAAAACTTGAAGTGTATAATGGTGAAGCAGATTTGGACTATTCTCCTTTCCGTATAGGCTTGGATGAAAAAAGTGGCAAGTATGTATGGTACTATAATGATGAGATTCTAAAGCAAAATGGTGAGACAGTACCTGTTGCCGGAGAGAATGGTGTTACTCCGCAAGTGAGAGTCAATGAAAATGGGAGATGGGAGTTTTCATTTGATGGTGAAATATGGAAAGAGGGGGATAATGCACTTCCTCGCGCTGGGGGAACTCTTTTTGATGATGTGAAAAAAACAGATGAAAACGGGAATACCTGGATAGAAGGAACATCGAAGGGAATCCCTTGTCTGACATTTAGCTGGACGGTAGGTGGAATTGAAAATGTGGTTACTATTCCTACTTTGGGTGGTTTGAAGTTGACTCTGGAAGTCGGGAAACAAGATGGCGGTAAAGAATATGTGGAGGAGATAGATTTTAAGATACATAAACCGTTCGAAGTAAAAGTAGGCGAATCACTTACCGTCAATATTAAACAGAAAGGTGTGAAGACAGTTGTGATTGAAACGACTGACTTTGCGGTACAGATAACCGATAAGAAAGATGTTATCCCCGATCCTGTAAGTGGTGAAGTAGATGGTGTTATGACCATTACTCCGCTTTCGGCTATCTCAATGGAGAATATTTATCTTAAGATATTCTCTGCTGAAAACTTCTGTAAGTTGGTGTTGGTACCGGTAAAAGTTTTGTCGTAATAATCATTTGAAAGATTAATAATTTTAAATTTACAGAAGTATAATTTTGAAGGTACAGATCTTGCAAGGTTCTTTGTAAGAACTGTGCCTTTTTTATGTGTATTGTTATGGATGTTTTCAAGCTTCTTTAGGAAATAGTCTCTAAAAAAACAATTGAAATTAGGCGAAATCCATCAGTTCGCTTTATCTTTGTGTTCAAACTTGATGAAAAACATTGAACTATGAATAAAAGGGTATTCTTTCTGATATTTCTATTCTGTAGTGTAGTTGTTGTGCAAATAATGGGCCGGAATCTTTCTTTCCACCATTTTACGACAGATGACGGGCTTTCGCATAACTCTGTGATGACTCTCTATCAGGATGAGCGGGGATGGATATGGATGGGAACCCGTGACGGGCTGAATCTTTACAATGGTAAGGTGTTTAAAGTGTATAAGCATGAAAAGGATAATCCTAATAGTCTCTCCTATAATGATATTGCGCAGATTGCAGGAGATAGGCAGGGGAAGGTCTATGTGATGACCAATGGCAAGGGAATTTCAACTTATGATATAATGCATGATTCCTTTTCTACGCTTGTTACCGGGAAAGTTTCTGCTATGCATTATGACAAAGCGCTTTTCTTTGCGCGTGATAGCCGGCTTTATCGATATGAAAATGATTCTGCAAGATTGATTTATCAGCTACCTGATCAAAAAGTAAGTATAAACCGGATGCTTCGCCAGAATGACTCTATCTTGATAGGCACGTATAATGCGGGTCTTTATTTATTGGTAGAGAAGACGAAATTGGTACATCTCATTCCGAAAGGACGAATTAATGATATTTTTCGGGATTCAACAGGTGATATTTGGGTATCATGCCATAGTGGTGAGGGATTGTATCTCATTCGTAAGGGGGAAGTTTATAACTTTCATACCATGCCGGATGATAAAACAAGTATTAGTTCCAGTCAGGTACATTGTTGTTGTGAGGATGAGAATGGCGATATTTGGGTGGGAACGTTTGACGGATTGAATAAATACGATAAGAGAACAGGCCGGTTTACGCGTTATTATAAAAAGGAAGCTGAGAAGAATTGTCTTTCTGAGTCATCTGTCTGGAGTTTGTTGCGTGACCACCAGGGAAGTCTTTGGGCTGGAACTTATTATGGTGGCGTGAATTATTTCAATCCGAACAGGCAAATTTATCGGGAGTATAATACCTCGCCGATAGAATCAGATGGATTAAGTTCCCCTACTGTAGGAGCGATGACAGAAGATGAATATGGTAACCTGTGGATTTGTACGGAAGGTGGTGGAGTATGTAGCTATAATTTGGAGAGTGGAAAATTTCGCCGGTTTGTCCACAATGATCATATGAATAGCATCTCACATAATCATGCTAAAGCTGTTTATTATGATAAGAAACGGAAAGCACTTTGGATAGGTACGCATTTAGGCGGATTAAATCGTTTTGATTTGGAGACAAAGCAGTTTACACATTACAGACATGAGGAACGTGATTCAACATCGTTACCTTCAGATATTGTGATGGATATTGTACCAGTGGGAGATAGACTTGTTTTAGGTACTATTGGTAAGCTTGCACTTTTTGATCCGCAGACGGGGCGATGTACATCATTATTTGATGAAAAAGAGTATAATAATAATACTTCGTTTTGTCGAAAACTACTATTAGACCATCGGGGACTTCTTTGGATAGTTAATAGTGGAAAAGGAGTCAGTTGTTATAATTTTAATACTCAGAAATTAACCACTTATCGTCAGGGGGTGATGGAAAACGGGCTCAGTAGTGATCATGTGAACTATATCTATGAAGATAGCCATAAACGTTTGTGGCTTTGTACTAATGAGCATGGATTAGATCTTTATCGGAGCGATACTAATGATTTTGAGAATTATGACCAACGAAAGAACGGACTTTCGAGTAATGTAGTATATGCAATCTGTGAATTGGAAGATAACCGTATGTTGGTGACTACTGATAACGGATTTTCGATTCTGGATTGTGATACGAAGCGTTTTGTGAATTATGATAAGGGAAAGAAGATACCTTTGACCTCTATTAACGAGAACTCGCTGTTGAAATGTAGTACAGGTGAGATTTTCATAGGTGGCATGGATGGTATGATTTCTTTTAGCGAACAAGAGATCGAGCGTACTGCGCGGAGTTACCATATTTATCCTTACCGCTTGATTGTGAATGGACAAGAGGTGAATGTAGGGGATGGCACAGGGATTTTGACGGAGAACCTGAGTATGTTGAAGGAAATTGTATTATCTGCAGATTGTGATATATTTTCATTGGAATATACAGCTACAGACTTTCTGCCAATAGATAAGGAGGAACTGGTTTACTGTCTGAATGGATTTTCGAATGAATGGGTAAATATGCATGATAAAAATACAGTGACTTATACTGGATTGGCTCCCGGTACATATACACTGGTAGTCAAAACGGCAAATGAACGTAATCTATTTGTACCGGAGAGCCGTCTTGTTATTAAAGTACTTCCCCCTTTTTATCGCACAGTATGGGCTTATATACTTTATATATTGCTGATAGTATTACTGATTTATTTGCTGGTACGTATTTATAATCATCGAATTAAGTTACAAGAGTCTTTAAAATATGAACAAAAGCATGCGGAGGATATAGAGAAACTGAATCAAGTAAAATTACGATTTTTTACTAATATATCGCATGAGTTCCGTACACCGTTGACTGTCATCATCGGACAATTGGAAATATTGTTGCGGATACATGAACAGAATCAGCTTCTTTCCACTTCCTTGCAGAAGGTTTATAAAAATTGTTTGCAGTTAAGAGAACTGATAACAGAATTGCTGGACTTCCGCAAGCAGACACAGGGGTATATGACATTAAAAGTGAGTCGAAGAAATGTGGTACATGATATAGAGGAATATTATCAAATGTTTCAGGAGTATGCGGAGCAAAAGCAGATAAATTATAAGTTCGTGAAAACCGTTGACCATATTGAACTATGGTATGATGTACGGCAAATGAAGAAGGTGATGAATAATCTTATCGGTAATGCTTTTAAATATACGCAGAAGAATGGTGAAGTAGTAGTGTCAGTACGGCGGAAAGGACAGGAGGTGCTTATCGAAGTGACCGATACCGGCAAAGGTATAGAGGCGAAAGATATTGATAAGATTTTCAACCGTTTCTATCAGACAGAGGAAGTGGCGGCTTCATATATGGGAACAGGTATCGGACTGGCACTTTCGAAAGGAATTGTAGAACTTCATCACGGTACTATTGAAGTGTATAGTGACCCAGGAGTGGAGACGACTTTCTGTGTACGTTTGAAGATGGGCAGGGAGCATTTTAAAGAAGAAGAAATTTGTGAGCAATTGCAGGATGGACAAACAGATAATGTTATTTCCAGCCAAGTAGAAGAAACTCCTATAGTATTGTTTCAAGAGGAAGAAGTGGAAGTGATTTCCGAATTGAAAACAAACGACTGTAAAATATTGATAGTGGAAGATAACAGTAACTTATGTGATATGCTTGTCAGTTTGTTTAAACCTTTTTACACAGTGGTGACAGCGGCTGATGGTCAGGCAGGGCTTGAAAAAGTAAAAGAGGAGATGCCGGATATAGTGGTGACTGATATTATGATGCCGAGGAAATCGGGGGTGGAATTATGCAAAGATATAAAGGAAAATATAGACACATGTCATATTCCTGTAGTATTGCTTACTGCCAAGACGGCTGTTGAATCTAAGCTTGAAGCTCTAAGGACAGGGGCAGATGATTATATTACTAAACCATTTAATGTACACTTGTTACTTTCACGTTGTAATAATCTGGTAAACAGCCGGATCATGATGCAAGAAAAATTCTCTAGACAACCAGAATCCACACATCGTATCCTGGTGAATAATGAGATGGATAAAGCCTTTATAGACAAAGCTATAGAAGTCGTCCGGAGACATTTGGATGATCCGGATTTTAGTATGGAGATATTTGCTCGTGAGATGGGTATTGCCCGTACTAAGCTTTTTATCAAATTAAAGGCTGTTTCCGGGCAGACACCTGCGGAACTTATTCTTACCATTCGCTTGAAGGAGGCAACTGTAATGCTTAAGAATAATCCGAATTTGAATATTATGGAAATATCTGACCGGTTAGGTTTCAGTTCACCTAAATATTTTAGAAAATGCTTTAAGGATAAGTATCACGTCACTCCGCAAGAGTATCGTAAAGAAGGAATGGAGTAACATTTATAAAGAGAAAGTCTGCTTAACTATTGGCAGACCTTCTCCTATAAAATATAAATTGTGGGTTAGAAGACTGTGGAATTATTTAAAAAGATGTTTGGCATATTCATACCCTTCATTGTCGTATATCTGTATTAACTGTGGAAGATGATACAGGAAGTTATGATAGTTTTTCTTTTCAGGCATTGTCCATTGTATTTCACTAAGAGCGGCAAAACGGGGTAATGACATGTATTGTACATGTGGAAAGGTAGAGATAAGTTCAGTCCATACATTACCTTGTACACCGATAAAGTGTTTCTGTTCTTCAGTCGTGAAACCTGCAGGAACCGGCTCATAATTATAGATGCTGTCTGTTGTGATATTGTTTAGGTTGGCTAGACAGAGTGGTTCATTGGTTCGGTCAGATACATAGGCATGGTCGAAATACATGTATTTGTAAGGTGTCATAATAACATCATGCCCTTGTTTTACAGCTTCAGTATAGGCTTTATCGCCACACCAGGTACGCCAATACATTACAGTTGCATTGGGTGCTAGTCCACCCTCAAGAATTTCGTCCCATCCTATAATTTTTCGTCCTTTGGCATTAAGGAATCTTTCCATGCGGGTTATGATATAGCTCTGCAAACGTTCTTCTTTAGTGTGTAGTTTATCAGATTGTAATCCTATTTCTTTTATACGCGCCTGGCACTTATGACATTTTTCCCATTCAGTTTTAGGACATTCGTCACCGCCAATATGAATGTATTCGGACGGGAAGATGTCAAGTACTTCTGTGAGTACATCTTCTAAAAATTGATATGTTTTTTCTTGTCCTGCACATAGCACCAAGTCTGATACTCCCCAGCGGGTTCCAACTTCATATGCTCCATTTGTACAACCTAGTTCTGGATAAGAGGCGAGGGCGGCTTGCATATGCCCGGGGAAATCTACCTCAGGAATGATGGTAATATGACGGTCGGCGGCATACCGAACAATTTCTTTTAATTCTTTTTGAGTGTAGAAACCACCATGTGGTCTATGATCATAGATGTCTGAGTTTCTTCCAATAACCGTTTCTTTACGTATAGATCCTATTTGTGTTAGCTTAGGATATTTTTTGATTTCAATACGCCATCCTTGATCCTCGGTCAGATGCCAGTGAAACCGGTTCATGTTGTGTAATGCCATCATGTCAATAAATGTTTTTACTTCGTCTACGGTAAAAAAATATCGGCCTACATCGAGCAAGGCACCACGATAGCTGAATCGGGGATAATCTTTTACTTCAACGGCAGGCAGTATTATATTGGTATTCGCATTGACAGGAAGGGACTTACGTAAGAATTGAATACCATAAAAGATGCCTGCTTCGGTGGAAGCAGTGATCTTTACTCCATTGGCAGAGATAATAATTTGGTAGGCTTCCGGATTATTATGCTTCTTGTCTAATGATAGAGAAATGACACTTCCTTTATTGCTTTGAGTCGCAATGGGAAATTTTTTCCCTGTTGCAACTTGTAAGTAGTTAGCGAGGAATTGTGCATTCTTTTGCATTTTCTTATTATTTGAAGGATAGAGTATCGTTACTCCTGCTTCCAAGAGAAACGGAGAATCTTGTATGGGAATAATTTCCTGCGGAAGCGGAATGACACGGTAATTAGCCGTTTGTCTCACTTCTGTCTCGTTGACTGCATAAACTTTATTGACCAAGCACAAGCTTACTAATAAAATGATGTATATATGTTTCATTACGCAATTATTGATGTTATTTGGACCCTAGTTTGACATTGATGTTTTTATTATCTTTTATGTCAATAGTTTCTAGTTCATAGCCTTTACATTTAAAGATTAATTGATCATCCGAAAGCGCTTTCAATGTATATGTTCCTTTTTTGTCGGTAATGGCTAGTTCCTTTCCGGTGTAAGCGGAGCAAATAGAAACATTTTCTATAGGCGTGGCTTGTACATCACGTACAATACCGGAAATTTTGATTTCCTTACCAACAGGTTTCTTACGTACGGGGACAACCTTGTCAACTGTAATTTTTGAAGATGTACAATCTCCTACTGTGATATACAATGTATGTCGGATATCGTCCGAAGCAGTTCCTATTTCTATCTTAAAACTTCCTGGTTCAAAGAAACGATTGCCTTGTTCATCGGTCAGTGCCAGTTCACTTGTAGGGATATGGAGTACTATTTCTTTTGTTTCTCCCGGAGCAAGCAAAGGTTTGGAAAATGCTTTCAGTTGGCGGACAGGTGTAACCACACTACTCACAAGGTCACGTACATAAACCTGTACAACTTCCTTTCCTGGGAATTCTCCGGTATTCTTGATTTGCACAGACACTTGTATTGTATCTGTTTCTTTATATTGTTGTTTATCTGTTTTGGCTGTTTCGTAATTAAAAGTGGTATAGCTCAAACCATGTCCGAAAGCCCATAGGGGGGTGGGAGACGAGAATACATAGTCGCGTCCGGGCTTTCCGTAACAACCGGGCTTCTTATAATAACCTTTGTCGGAAGGTAAATGATTATAGTAAGCCGGTAAGTGGCCTGTGCTTTTCGGGAATGAAAAGTTTAGTTTACCGGAGGGGTTCACTTTTCCGAAGAGAATATCTGCAAGAGAACTTCCTGCTTGTTCTCCTGCATACCATTGGGCCAGAATAGCGGGTATGTTGTCTTTCTCCCAAGGAATGGCAAAAGGTTTGCCAGCTACAAGCACTAATACTATAGGTTTGCCGGTAGCGGATACAGCTTGTATCAACTGGCTCTGGCATCCGGTCAGACTGATATCGTGCAGATCTATTCCTTCTCCGGTGGTAGATGGAATGGAAGTAGGACGGATAAACCGTGTGCTGGAACTTCCACAACAGAGAATAACGACATCGCTTTGGCGTGCTATACGTACCGCTTCGTCAATCCGGCTTGTGTCCATAGAAACAAGATCACATCCGTAGGCGTAATTTACCTTGATTTTATTTCCCACCCATTCTTTGATGCCTTGTAAGGGAGTGACTCCGTCTTTATTGTCCTTACTCCAACTGTAATCACCAAATTGTACCTGATCGGCATTTGCCCCTATTACAGCTATAGAACCCAGCTTGTTGATATCAAGGGGTAATAATCCACCTTTATTTTTTAAGAGAACAGTGGACTCGTCTGCTATTTCACGGGCTAGTTTTATCTTTTTAGAATCGTGGATTGTTCCTGCCAATCCATCTGTATGATAAGGATTTTCAAAAAGTCCGAGTTCTATTTTTACTTGTAGGACACGACTGACTGCCTGGTCTATTACTGCCATACTACAGCGCCCCTGTCTGACGGCTTCCACTAGTGCCGGATAACAGTTGCTGGAAGCTTCTACATCCAAACCGGCAGTAAGGGCAAGTATGGCAGCTGTTTCTTTATCCTCGGCCACATGGTGAAATGATTTTAACATATCTACGGCTGCCCAGTCGGAATATACCAGCCCTTTAAATCCCCAACGGTCGCGTAGCAATTCTGTCATCAGAAATTTGGAAGCGGAATTGGGGATGCGGTCACGTGAATTGTAGCTTGACATGATTGCTTTCACATTGGTGCCTTTAACTATCATCTCGAATGGTTTTAAATAAATGTCAATCAAGTCTCGTACACCGCAATCCACAGATGCCAGATTCAACCCTCCTACAGGAGCACCATGAGCACCATAATGTTTGAGCATGGGAGAGATATGATTATTCAGGTAACCTTTGGTTTCTGCTATGCCCATTTGTGCACAAAGCCAGGGGTCTTCTCCGTAAGATTCTTCTACACGCCCCCAACGAAGATCACGGACAACATCAATGCAAGGCGCTAATACCTGCCGGATACCGGCAGTATGTAGTTCTTCACTGATAGCGCATGATTTGCGGTAGGCAAGTTCAGGGTTGAATGTACTCCCTAAAGCGATGTTCTGTGGAAAAATGGTGGCTCCATCTTGTGCCATGCCGTGTAGCGCTTCTGTAGTGATGATAACAGGTATGCCCAATCGGGTTTCTTCCACCATATATCTCTGTAATTTCATAAAATTGTCACGGCAGTTTTCACTGTATAAAGGAAGTCCCTCTACAAAACCGAAACTCATGTTCTGACAGAACGTCTTGACTTTTTCTTTATTCAATTTTTGTCCGTCGAATACATTCTCTGAATGGATGTGTCGAAGTTGAGCCACTTTTTCTTCCAGTGTCATGCGCCCAAGCAGGTCTTGTACCCGTTCCTCGGTGGATAGGGTCGGGTTCTTATAAGGAAGTGTTTGTGCCTGTAACTGTATGTTGGCAAAACTGAATAGAAGTAAGCATGTCCATAAAGTTATCTTTCTCATATTTACTATTTATAACTGATTAATTCATTAAGTATTTTCTCTTTATACCAAGAGTCATTAATTGATTTTAATTGTCGTCCCAGTTCTTTTAGTTAAATCCATGGCGGAGTTCTTTGGGTGTATAGGCATCCCATACTTCTTTTTTGTTTTCTACATAGTGTCCCGGATTATTCGGGTCATTAGGAGTTGGCATGTCTAAATGGTACTTACCAATATAGGCACAGTCGTATCCTGCCTGGCTGAATACGTCTCCTATGGTTGTAGCCGCAGGATTTAAGGTGCTTTGGGGAGAGCCGGTATTACAATTGACAGGGACGCCATTTTTGTTGGCGGAGTACATTCCGGTCATAAGCATTGCCCGGTGTGGACTGCTGACAGGATTGTTACTTTGTGCTGATGTCAGAACTAATGACTCTCGGGCGAATTGATTGAGGTTGGGGGTAATAGTGGGATCTCCTTTTGAATTCCGGTATTCCGGGAAACCTTTTAGGTTCCAAAAGCCACACGCGTCATTTTGGTATTGATCCGGAAAAACGTAAATGATGTTGGGGCGAACGGTCTGATTCGTCTGAGAGAAAGCCATTGTTGAGGTTATTAATGATAATCCACTTATAATATAATTGAATTGCTTCATTACTTTTTTATTTATTATTGATTAATATGTCCATTGATAAACTCCTGAAAACAATCTTATTTACCTTTCTCTGAATGATTCAAAATATTTTCGTTTTTACCTTTTCTAATTTTGGTTCATTCTAGTATTCGTTCAATTAATTATGCAATGATGTTACAAACATAGAGGTTTGTTTGGGAAATGGTGGATTTGGTTATTCATAATGTAGCTTTTGAGGGTACGGTTGTCATATACGTTTAGAAAGTACTTAAACTCCCCTTGAGATGAACTCAAAAGGTTGGTATTTGGATGTGGAATAGGGTTTTCTTTTGTATAAGTATATCGTAGAACTTTATGATATAGCTTTTCTGTATGAAAAAACATAATAATTTATTGTTATAACAGAGAAAATGACAATTCTTAAAAACGGAATATTTAATCATTCAGGAAGGTCGTTAATTACATGGCTTGACAGAGAAGAATGGAATATGCAGGGCATTTGTAAATAGGAAATTTTCTTTCTCTAGTTTTCTTGGTATATATTAGATCTATTGTAGCATATTAGCGTGTTTGTTAGCTGTTTTGATGATAAAATATGAGAAAAATAGTCATCTTGTCACTTTTGTCTTTTCGGAATTATAGAGTAAACTAGAGAAAAAAGACTTTTAAAAAACTCTTTTTCGCCTTTCTCACCGACGAACGAAGTGTTCCCCGGTGTGCGTCACCTCGTTCCTCACCGAGGAACATCCCGTTGGTTTTAAAGCAATCACTACTTTCTAAGTGGAGAAAGATGCATATTCTATACTGTTTTATACAATATCAGCCTGTATTTCTGCATATTGATGTATTTATTTATGCAATTTGTTTTCTAGTTCATAACTTTCAGGATAGCTGTTTTCCAATAGAATCTTAAAAATAGCACATCGGGGAAGTATATGCGTCTTCGGGTATCTCATCTTTTACTCATTCTTGTTTATTTGGAAGACTTTATAGAATTGTTGAATCTCGGGGTTGTTTTGCCTATGTTTTTCATTTGTATTCCCTTGATTTTGCCTATGATTTTAGATAGTTTTCCTATGATTTTGCCTATGTTCTTGGAATAAATCAGTATATTTGTTGCTGATTAACAGTGATTTTTATGTTTAAAAGAGATATTTATAATCAGTTACAGGAGTGGGCCGGCCGTACAGGACGTAAACCATTAGTGTTGCGTGGTGCTCGTCAGGTAGGAAAAACAACGTTAGTCAATGAGTTTGCCCGGAACTTTGAGAATTATCTTCATTTGAATCTGGAGCGTGAAGAAGATGCGCGCCTATTTCAGAGTACGGATAAAGTACAGGAAATAGTGAAGATAGCTTGTTTTCAAAAGAATGTTCTTCTGCGTGAGGGGCGGACGTTGTTGTTTATAGATGAGATACAGAATGTGCCTAAGGCGGTAGCATTGTTGCGGTATTTTTATGAAGATATGCCTGAGTTGTATGTTATTGCTGCCGGTTCACGTTTGCAGTCATTGTTGAAAGAGCGTATCTCTTTTCCGGTGGGTAGAGTGGAATATATGCAACTTTCTCCTTGTACTTTCGGAGAATATCTGACCGCTATGGGCGAGGAACATTATCGTACCGCTATTGATGAAATTAGTTTGCCGCCTGTGTTGCATGAAGAGGCAATGTCTCGTTTTCATAGATATGCATTGATTGGTGGTATGCCGGAAGTAGTGGCAGATTATGCGGAGAATGGGGATTTGGTGCGCTTAAAATTTATTTATAATTCTTTATTGAAAGGTTATAACGAGGATGTTGAAAAGTATGCGCCGACCCAGTTGCAGACGCATGTCATCCGGCATATATTACGGACGGGCTGGAACAAGGCGGGACAGACTATTAAACTGGGAAATTTTGGAGAATCGAGCCATAACTCAAAGGAAGTGCGTGAAGCTTTCAATATTTTGGAAAAAGCTTTTATATTACATTTAGTTTATCCTGTTACAGCTATGCACGCACCGGCGTTGCCTGCTCTGAAACGTGCTCCTAAATTGATGTGGCTGGATACGGGACTGGTTAATTTTGCTGCAAATATCCAGACTGAGGTTCTGCATGACCGTACGTTGATGGATACGTGGCAAGGAGCTATTGCCGAACATATTGTAGCCCAACAACTGCAGGTATTGCTTGATGAACAGTATATTTCCGACTTGCATTTTTGGGTACGTGATAAGCAAGGCTCCAATGCTGAAACAGATTTTGTATGGCAAAAGGGAACACAAATTATTCCGATTGAAGTGAAATGCGGACATAATGCTCATCTCCGTTCGTTACATTCTTTCATGGATTTGTCTGGCGGTGATTTAGCTGTCCGTATTTGGAATGCTCCTTATTCCGTTGATGATGTGAAGACAGTTGTCGGAAAGAGTTTCCGACTGATAAACCTTCCTTTTTATTATTTGGGTAGTTTACCGAAGATACTTTCTTCGATTTGAGTACGATATAGAGAAAGATGTATATTCTGTTTGATTTATTTTTGCTCTTGATGAACTTTCCGATAAGCAGTAGGAGACATTCCGAAATATTCCTTGAAGCTTTTCCCGAAGTAATTCAATGAGCTGAAACCTAACTGGAAACTAATATCACTGATGTTATATTCCTCATTTTCACGAAGCATCTTGGCAGCAGTTTTCAACTTTATATTTTGGATAAAGGAATGAGGGGATTCTCCAGTTATCTTCTTCATTTTCAAGAATAACTTTGTCCGGCTCAGCCCTAATTCAGCACATAACAGTGTGACATTAATATCTCCGTTTCCTTCTTCCAGCCTGGTTTGTACAATTTTTATTATTTGGTCGATAAAATCCTGGTCGAGTTTGTTATCGGTCAGTTGTTCCGCACTGCTGTTTTCTAGTGTTCTGTATCGCTCTTGTAGTTTTCTTCTGTTATTCAACAGGTTAATACATTTGGCAATTAGGATTCTGATATTAAAAGGTTTGGTGATATAATCATCAGCCCCGCAATTCAGACCTTTAATATTATGTTCCACGCTGCTTAATGCAGTGAGCAGGATGACCGGTATATGGCTGGTATCAAAATGAGACTTTATTCTTGCGCAAAGATTTATACCGGAGATGCCGGGCATCATGATATCTGATAAAATAAGATCCGGTGAGTTTAGCTGTGCGATTTTAAATGCATCCTCACCATTTCTGGCCTCAAAGATTTCAAAGATAGGTTCGAATATCTCTATAAGCAGCTTCCGCAATTCATCATCATCTTCGACGATAAGCAGGGTAGCTGAATGATCGAAATCCTTTTTTTGCTGTGCGATGAAATCTTCCAGATTTTCTTCTTCGCTTTCTATGCTTATGCTGTTGTTGATTATTTCCTTGTTTCCGTAGTCCTCTATGATAGTGACATTTTTGTCTTCCTTAAAGTGTTCCTTACCGATAGGCAGTTCAACAATGAACGAACTGCCCTTGTTTTCTTCGCTTTCCACCGTTATTTGTCCGTGATGGGCTTTCACGATATTGAGTGACAATGATAGCCCTATGCCGGTTCCGGTATTGGATAATTCCCTGTTCACGGGGTTGTTTACTTGAAAGAAACGTTCAAAGATTCGTCCGGTCATATCCTTGGGGATTCCGATACCGGAATCGGTGAAAGTTATTGTTACAGACGAACCGGATGAGGTTATTCTTATCTCAACCGTCCCGTTCTCCGGAGTGAACTTGAAGGCATTCGACAGGATATTATTGAATACCTTTTGTAGCTGAACTTCGTCAAACCATGTGTACCGGCTCTTTTGGTCGAACACAAAATTGAAATGTATATTCTTTAGTTCGGCATAGTTGACGAAAGAATCGTATATCTCTTGTGTAAATAGGACTATGTCCTGATGTCTGATTCTTAATGAGAAATTCTCCTTGTTGTATTTCAGGAAGTCGAGAAGTTCGTTTATCAGAGTCCCCATTTTGGCAGCCCTGTTGTGCACCTCACGCAAGCTGTTCTGGATGGTCGGCAATGAATAATTGGACATGAGGATAAGTTCCAGTTGACCGGATATCAATGCGATAGGTGTTTTTAATTCATGGGATATGTTTCCGAGGAAACGCATTTTGGATTCGTTTATCGCGTCTTTTTGCAGTTTGTCCCGTCTTTCAAGCTCCAGTGAGTTTCTTAGCAATAACTTGGAACGGTAAAAATAGGCGATGCTGACAATGACGGATAATATCAGTAATGTATATAAGAGATAAGCATACCAAGTGGCATAAACCGGAGGAACGATCGTGATTCCAAGGCTGATTTCATTAAGTTCGGCTTCATCTTTAAAAGAGATGTTTCTGACTTTTAACATGTAATCTCCATAAGGCAAGTTCATGTAGTTGATTGATTTCTGGGGAAGGAATTCAATCCAGTTGTGGTTATATCCGTCCAGTTTATATTGATATTTGGACTGTCCGAGATTGACGAAGTCATTGGTTCCGATTTCAACGGATATATTATTCTCGTGATGTTTCAGCCTGATGTGGTCTGTTGCGGAAAGAGACTGGGGTAATATCCGTGAAGAATCGTTTGCCGATACTTCTTTGTTGTTAACGAATAGTTTGGAGAAAAACATTTTGGCGGGCAGGCTTTCCGGAAACAGGTTGTTTTCGGAAATAATGGCAAGACCGTTTATTCCCCCCATGACGATACGGTTGTCACTGGTTTTCATAATGTCGCCTGGAATCATTGATGGAAGGACGAACTTGTTCTGTGATTTATAATTGTAGCTTCTTTTTGTATTGAGGTCGATATAGGACAAGCCGTTTGAACTGGTGACCAGAAGCTGGTGGCCGGATAAGGGATAAACAGCACTCAGATAATCGCTGTCGAGATTACTATTCTTGCTGTTTATCTGTTCGAGCTTGTCTTGCATCGGATGATAAATGAGAATACCTGCACCTAGTGTGGTGGCTATGACACGATTATCGTTGTCTTGAATAAGAGATGTTATGGTATTCTTTGAAGAAGCGGTGATTTGGGCGAGATATTTGTCAAGGTTACGTACATAGTTCTGCTTGATGCTGTAGTAACACAGGTTATTTCCCCCAATCCACAGGTTGTCCTGTTTGTCTATCATTAGTGAATTTACGGCATAGATGTATTTGTCAAGGGAATGTATTTTCTTGATGCTGTAATCTTCCAGGTTCATATAATATACGCCTGAGAGTGTCCCCAGATATAAGATATTCTTGTGGCGGATGACGGCCTGAACGATTTCCGAGCGTTTGGTATGGTCGGTCGGGTCAATGGTGAAATGCCTGAATTTTTTTTGGTCAATTGAGTAGCTGCAAAGTCCGCCGAGATGAGTGCCTACCCATATGGTATTGGATGTACCATCATAATACAAAGTCTTGACGTTGTTGTGGGATATTGTATGATTCTCTTTCGTGTAATAGGCATAGTCATTGGTTGCGGGCAGGTAAGATACTAGTCCGTCGCCTTCCGTGCTTATCCATAGTCTTCCTGTCTTGTCTTCTATGATTTTGCTGATAACAGGCCCGATGCCGGCATGCCCCAGTTTCAGATTATTGTATTCGAAGATATCGGTGTGTGGATTGTAGTAGTCCAGACCACCGTAATAAGTGCCGAACCACATCGTACCTTGGTCATCCTTCATAATAATCCAGACAGAGAGGTTGCTCAGTCCCGCACTGCCTTCTTTCTCCAGACCGTAAAAACCGATATCACCTGTTTGTGGGTTTATGACGTTCAGTCCCAGCATGGTTCCTACCCAGATATTCCCATTGTTATCTTCACATACCGTCCTTACATAGTTACTGGCCAAGACTGGTTCTGTATATTGGATGATATCTCCTGACGGAGTCAGTTTGAACAATCCTTCGTTCAGTGTACCCACCCAAATGTTGTTCCGGCTATCTTCGTTTATTGATATAATTTCACTGCGGGTGGCCAGAACTTTCTGTTGCCTGCCCGATAGGTCAATGGTAAATACACCGTCATGTTTGGTTCCGATATATAGTAGCTTGTCAGATGCTTCTTTCAATGATGAGATACTCAGGTTGCTGTTGTCAATTCTATATTTGGCCCGGCATATGCCTTCCTTATAATTATAGACACTGTCCAGCAAGCCAATCCATAATGAGTTGACACCATAATTGAAAGCGATGGATGGTAATATCTGTGTGTTCGGCTGGCTGAATATGATGCGGCTTTCCTCTTTTATCAGGTCATATTCAATGATGCTGTAATCCGTATTGATGTATAGATGTCCATTCTTGTCCCCGCAGATTGTCGGAACGAGGTTGGATTGTATCCAGTTGTTCATTCCCATGAAGTTGACGGACTCGATATAATTTCCGTTATACTTCTTCACGCCATCTTTAGTACCAATCCACAAGACACCGGATTCATCCTGATAGAGCCCGTTGATGGTTATTTGGGGAAACATGGAATTGAGTGACAAATGCTGGAAGTTTGCCGTTTCGGACGCGACGGCGGATGAGATGTATGCAACCAACATAAATATAATAGCAACCAGTCTGTTGTGTTCAGCCATATATTAAAAGCGTTAATAAAGTTTCTATTGTTTTCGGAACTTCCTATATTTAATTTTGAAATTCATCTTGAGGGTTCATATAGTGGGGGACTATTTATTATGCATCTTATATCTGATGGCAGGTTCAATAATTACAAATGTATCGTTATTTTTTGAGATAATGAAACAAAAAAGGGTTTGTAACAGGGATATGAACAAAATTATAGAACCTTTGGAACTTTTTTATCCAATGTTGCTTCCCGTAATCTCCTACTTTTGCTCTTGTTGACGAACGAAAGTCTTTGAATGAATCTTTATTTTTAATGTACCTCAAATTATAAACAAAAGAATATGAAAAAGTATATGGTGATATGCCTGCTCTCTTTTATGGTATCAGGATGTGTGACAACGCCGGAACCTTCTATGGAACACATTGTCAATTATGCCTTGGACAGGGCGGTGGAACAATATAAGCATATGTATGTTGTCATGGATTCTATTCCGGAGATGTTACCCCGTTCGGTAGATAAGAACGGCGGGCTTGAAACCTCGGACTCTTATTTCTGGACGAGCGGTTTTTATCCCGGAACCCTTTGGTACTTATATGAATATACTGGAGACGGGCTACTGAAGGAGATGGCTTCAAGGATGAGTGACAGAGTCGAGATTCAGAAGTATAATAAGGATAATCATGATGTCGGCTTCATGATTAACTGTTCTTTCGGGAATAAATACCGGTTGCTGGGTGACACTTCCTGCATTGATATAATCACAACGACAGCCCGGTCGTTATCTACCCGCTATCGTTCCGCAGTGGGATGCACGCGCTCGTGGAGCCATCCGGGGACTTTACATTGGCAGTTTCCCGTAATCATTGACAATATGATGAACCTTGAATTGCTCTGTCGTGCAACGGAGCTTTCAGGTGACAAACGTTTCTACGATATGGCAATCTCTCATGCCGACAAGACAATGGCGAATCATTTCAGACCGGATTATAGCTGCTATCATGTGGTGAACTATGACACGATAAGCGGAAATGCGCTTCAGAAATGTACGTGGCAGGGATATGCTGACAAATCGGTATGGAGCAGGGGACAGTCCTGGGCATTATACGGATATACAATGATGTATAGGGAGACGAAACAACCGCGTTATCTGGAACAGGCAAAACATATTGCCGGTTTCCTTCTTAATCACCCGAAGATGCCGCAGGATAAGATTCCTTATTGGGACTTTGACGACCCTGACATTCCGAATGCTTTGAGGGATGCTTCGGCTGCCGCCATTATGGCGTCTGCCTTATTGGAACTGTCGGGCTATGTGGATGAGGCAACCGGGCAAGGTTATGTCGCTGTCGCTGAAACACAGCTTAGAACATTGGCATCGGACGAATATCTGGCAAAACCGGGGGAGAATACTAATTTTATACTTAAACATAGCGTAGGTTTCTTGCCACAGGATAGTGAGGTGGATGTGCCCTTGACTTATGCCGATTATTATTTTGTGGAAGCATTAATGAGATATAGGGCCATGTGTCTGAAAGAATAGAGTTACTAATTAAAATCATTACTATATGAAAAACAAATTGATGAAGATACAGTTTCTATTGTTACTGACAACTGTCGTTGTAGTGCAATCTTTCGCCCGGAGCAATTCTGTAAAGATAAAGAAGGAACATCCCCGCCTTATTTTATCGAATGAGGATATTGATTTAATGCGTGGAAATGCTCTTTCGGGTATTGAGCCTTGGAAAACTGCCTGGGAGAGTCTGAAAAACGAGATTGATGGTTATGCGGATGAAAAATGGAAAACGAAAGTTTATCGGGGAGATGCCAGTATGTCATTTTATAATGCGGCAATACGTGATGGATCAGCGGCTCGTGATTTAGCGATTGGTTATCAGATAACCAAGGACAGGCGCTATGCAAGTAAGGCTATCGGAATTATTGATGAATGGTCATCGCCTAAGGATGTGGCAGGCGCTTATTTTGATCCCGATAAATTCTATCCTAATACCGGAATGTTAGTGTCCCGCGGAATATTTGCTTTTTTGTATGCTTATGATTTGCTTTGTGCGGACAACCTGATTGATAAAGAAAAGCAAAAGCAATTTAAAGACTGGCTCAGGATATTACTTCCCCATATAAAGGAGGGAGCCAGACGATGGCATGAAAACGACTATTTTGGAAAACAGTACTATCAGAATCACATTGTGGCAGAAGTGGTAGGTCTCATGTCTATCGGTATCATTCTTCGTGATAATGAGCTGGTGAACTATGCGTACGATGGAGAAAAGAATCCGCGCAATGCAAAGAACGTGATTGAAGGCATGATTCTGATGAATGGACAGCCCCCTTATATTGGTGAACCGGGTAGTTGGCCCACTCATGATGGAGAAATAATGGACAGGTACAGGCATTTCGTTCTGACTCACCACGGATATACCACAAAACCGAACAGGGCATTGCAATATGTCGGATTATCAACCAATTTGATGATGATAACAGCGGAAATGGGGCGACTGAACGGATTTGACCTTTATAATTATGTTGCACCTGCAGGTGAGAATATTAAGCTTCCTCTGCTATTTTATGCTGATTTCTATATTGTAAAAGATGCTTCTATAAAAGGAGGATTTTATGAGGGGGAGGATTCCTGGATTAATCACAATGACCAGGCTGTTTTCACTTTATGGGAAGTGGCACATGCGCGTTATCCTGAAGAGAAAATCTTTAATGAGGTTTTACGTAAAAATGAACGTGCTTCTCGAAAACTACATTTGTTAGGTCCGGTATTGCTTACTCACGGACGTTGTATTGAATAAAATAATCTTTAATAATCAATATCTATGAGACAGAAAGACATCAGTAAACGAATATATTCATTTTGTATGATTATGTTCACGCTCATGATACCTCTATGTGGTATTTGGGCACAGTCACCATTGAATGTAAGCGGAAAAGTGGTGGATGGAAACAACGAGCCCATGATTGGAGCTACGGTTCGGATTAAAGGGCAACAGACTGGTACCGTCACTGATATGGATGGTTTGTTCTCCATAAAGGCACAAGCGAAAGATGTACTCCTATTCTCGTATATAGGATATACTCTGCAGGAAATGGAAGCATCAAAGGCTAATGGGGCAACTATTATTTTGACAGAAGACGGTAAGACATTGGAGGAAGTTGTCGTAGTGGGCTACGCCACCCAAAAAAAAGTGAATTTAACAGGTTCGGTATCTACTGTGAATCTGATAGAACAGGCCGAAAGCCGTCCGATGACAAGCCTGTCGGCAGGTTTGGCCGGATTGAGTTCCGGATTATATGTCAATCAAGGTTCGGCCCGTCCTGATAATGACGGAGCTACATTGCTTGTCAGAGGGCAGGGGACACTGAATAACTCTTCTCCGCTTGTTATAATTGATGGTGCGGAAGGTAATATCAATGAAGTCAATCCACAGGATGTGGAATCTATTTCCGTATTGAAAGATGCTTCTTCATCAGCTATTTACGGTTCAAGAGCTGCTAATGGGGTTATTCTTATAACCACTAAGAAAGGTTCGGAGGGTAAGGCATCTATTTCTTACAATGGATATGTTTCATTTCAAAAGCCTTCCAATACGATTAAGACTGTGAATAACTATGCAGATTATATGGAATATTACAATGAGGCGGCATATAATGTTGATCCTAGTGCAATGCCTGTATATTCGGAGCGGAAAATAGCAGAATGGCGTGTACATCCTGATGAGCCTTATCTATATCCAAACACAAATTGGGCAGATGAAATATTTTCAACCGGGGTATCTACTAATCATAATTTATCATTCTCGGTTGGAAACCGGAAATTGAAAGCTTTCGGCTCTGTTGCCTATCTGAATAATCCGGGGATTGTGGAGAATTCGGCCTATGAGAGATTTTCAGCCCGCCTTAATGTGAATGCAGAACTGAAACCTTGGATAACGTTGGGTATGAATATCAGCGGGCTCAAATCAGATGCTGAGATGGGGTCTAAATATATGAGTTCATTATTCAATACGATAGCTAATCCGGGTATTGTTTATCGTCATCCCGACGGCAGGTATGGAGCTGTTGAAAATCCGGAGGAGAACCAACAGATACAGAGTCCTCTTTATCACTTGAACATGTATCAGGGAAATATAGAAGTTAATAACATTACTTCCCGTTTTTGGGGGAATATAAAAGTTTTCAAAGGCCTGAATATAGAAGCATCCTATACCTACCGTCGTAATAATACACAAGAAGAAGAAACTCCCGTTTATGCTGACCGTTGGAGTTTTCAAACCAATACGATAACACAACTGGCTGCGGGCAAAACATATGTGAGGAACAAGAATTGGACAAACACACATCATGTAGCGGATGTAGTTGCGCGTTTTCAAAAAACATTCTTTGATAAACTGGATGTAGGAGTGCTGGCAGGAGCCAGTCAGGAGAAAGATAATGTGAAATGGTTTGAAGCTAAACGCTATGATCTTCTTGCTGATAATCTCTCTGTAATAAATGGTGCTACCGGTGATTCGGAAACTGGTGGGGCGGCAACCGACTGGGTGATGCGTTCTTATTTTGGGCGAATCAATTTGTCATGGGCGGATAAATACCTGTTCGAAGGAAATATACGTCACGATGGCTCTTCCCGTTTCCATAAGAATCATCGATGGGGAACATTTCCTTCATTCTCTTTAGGCTGGCGCATGTCAGAGGAGAATTTCCTGAAGCCTGTCAAGTGGATCAATATGATGAAGTTGCGACTTTCATGGGGAGCGTTGGGTAATAATGCTGTGGATAACTATGAATACCAGTCTGTATACAACAAGGATAATTATATCTTGGGAAATGCTGTCATGCAAGGATTGGCGCAAACACAACTGGCCAATGCTATGGTGTCCTGGGAAACGACCTATGTTACTAACATCGGGCTTGATTTCAACCTCTTCGATTCGAGACTGGATGGAACGATTGATCTTTTCAATAAAGATACTCGTGATATTCTTATCGACCTTCCGGCACCGTTACTTGTCGGGAATGCGTCCATTCCTACACAGAATGCCGCGAGAGTCAGAAACAGAGGTATCGAGATGAACTTGAAGTGGAATCATAAGATTGGAAAGGTCGATTATTTTGTGGGAGGTAATTTTACCTTCATAGACAATGAAGTGACCCGTTTCAAGGGAGAAGAAAGATCGATAACGGGAACGAATATGATTCAGGAAGGATATCCTATCAATATCCAATATGTGTTGGCTGTCGACCGTATTCTTCAAACAGATGAAGATATGTTATTTGTCGAGAAAATGATTAAGGATGCCCCCATTGATCCTGCTACCGGACAACGTGTCAATCCGTTCGCCTCGTATGGAACCCCGCAAAAAGGAGATTTCTTATATAAAGATATCAATGGTGACGGAATCATCGATGACAATGATAAATATGCGGTAGGACATGGTCTCGCTCCCCGTCTCACTTATGGATTCTCATTCGGAGCAGAGTGGAATGGATTCGATTTTGCCTGTTTGTTTCAGGGCAATGCCGGGATAAAAAGGTATTGGCAAGATAAGTTCTATAGAGGATGTATTGATTACGGAAGTGTGATAAACAAGGAAATCGCCGAAGGTGCCTGGAGAGAAGGGAGAACCGATGCCAAATATCCGAGATTACTTACCAACTTGGATACAAAGAATACTCAGCCGAGTGATTTCTGGGTACATAATAAATCGTATTTGCGTTTGAAGAATGTTCAGGTTGGTTATAAACTTCCGAAGAAACTCCTTCAGAGGCTGGATATATCACAGCTTCGTATATATACGAGTTTGGAGAATATGTTGACGTTTACTTCTTACAAAGGTATCGATCCGGAAATAAATGGAACAACTTATCCGACGATGAAACAAGTGACGGTAGGTGTAAATGTGGTATTTTAAAAAACTATTATTATGAAAACAACAAAATATATTGTTGCAGCAATTTCCCTTATAGTGGGATTGAGCAGCTGTTATGATTTGGATGTGGCTCCCTACGATAAAGTGGCTCAAGGCAATTATTGGAAAACAGAGGCTGATGCCAAGTCGGGAGTGATGGGAGTATATGCCCAGTTGAAGAATAACGGAGCATATGGATATATGCCGTTATTTGATACTTATTCTGATATTGCTCAGGGGCCTGGCGGTCCGGTTGAGCAAGGGACTTATAACGGTGCCTATGATTTTCTTGTGCAGAATTGGCAAGATACTTATGATGGCATTCAACGTGCCAATACAGTTATCAAGAATGTGTCGGGCATGGCCATTGACGAGACGGTAAAGAATCATGTTCTAGGTGAAGCCCGTTTCTTGAGGGCATTGTATTATTTTCATCTGGCGGACTTTTTCGGGGGAGTACCTGTTTACGATGAAAGTTGGGAAGTTTCCGAATCATTCAATGAAATGTTGTTGCCTCGTAGCTCCAGAGAAGAAGTGTGGGAGTTCATCGTTAAAGACCTGACATTTGCCGTAACGAATCTTCCTCTCACGTGGGATGCATCTGATTATGGCAGAGCAACTAAAGGGGCGGCTTATGCTTTGCGTGGAAAGGCATATCTGTATACGAAGAATTGGAAGAAAGCGATTGAAGATTTTGAGGAGATTGTCTATAATAAAACCAATCAGTATGGTTATAAATTGTATCCGGATTATTCAACCTTGTTCACTTCGGCAGGGCCGGTTCCGAATGATAATGAAACTATATTTGCCATTCAGAATAAAGGTACTACTGATAATTTGTATGGAATGCCATTGTGCACTTTATATGGAACGCGTGGCTCTTATGGAGGAGGTCGGGCCACCTGTATGCCATCCGTAACATTGGCAGATATGTATGAGGAGAAGGATGGCAAGCCCTTCGATTGGAATAACCATATCCCGGGATATAATGAAAGCGATGCAGTGAAGAAAAATGCTTTTCTGGCTACATTGAACTCCTCGAAGCAAAAACTGGAAACCATACCGGATACGGCATTATTAGGTGATATCTATAGGGGCAGGGATCCGAGAATGATGCAATCCCTGATAGTGCCGTATTCTTATTATAATGGCTATATTGTAGGAACGGGAGCCAAGAGACAGTTGTACGCTATTGCAGCAGGAACAACCGTGGCTAATGGTTTTATACAGAATGACAGGGGGTGGAATGTTTATTTTTACCGTAAGTTTGTTCCTATTGAAGATATGGGAGGAGCAATTACGAATCGTAATCATACTCCTATTAATTTTCCCATCATTCGTTTTGCAGATGTATTGTTGATGCTGGCAGAGGCTTATAATGAAGACAATCAACTGGATAAAGCTGTCGTTGAATTGAATAAGGTAAGAAACAGGCAGTCCACCAAAATGCCGGGACTGAATAGTGGCCCGGTGTGGTTGCAAGTAACTGAAAAGGAAGAAATGTTCGAACGTATAATGAAGGAGCGTGCGGTGGAACTTATCGGTGAAGGGCATCGCTTCAGTGACTTGAGACGCTGGGGGCTGGCCGTGCAATACTTGAATAATCGGCAAGAGAAAGATTTTACCGGAGAAGTTCGTTTCACGCGCAAGTTTACCGACAGGGATTATTTATGGCCTATCCCCAGTGAAGAAATTCAGCGAAATCCAGCTTTGAAACCGAATAATCCGGGTTGGTGATTTGCATTTGGTCTTAGTTATAAACAAATTGAGTAAACGATGAAAAGAGAAGCATTTAAAATGTATCTGAAAGCCGGATTTGAAAAAGAGTATCAAAAACGGCATAGTGAAATATGGCCTGAGTTAGTAAGGCTTTTGAAAGCTAACGGTGTCTCTGACTATTCTATATTTTGGGATAAAGAAACGAATATATTGTATGCTGTGCAAAAAAACAATGGTGCAGGTTCGCAAGATATGGGAGAGAATGAGATAATGAAACGATGGTGGGACTATATGGCGGATATAATGGAAGTCAATCCGGACAATTCACCAGTCAGTATTCCATTGGAAGAAGTATTTTATATGGAGTAAGAATGTAAACAATCAAATGAAATAGATTATGAAATTAGAATATAAGCATTCAGTCATTCTGACATTATTGCTATTGGCGCAGATGCTTTTGGCATGCAATGATGATGCAAAAAATACAGAAATATCTATGGTATCGGATAGTTCTGTCAAGATAGGATATGTGGGCGGAGAAGAATTGATTAAATTCATCTGCTATGATAAATGGACTATCTCGTCGGATGTGGCATGGATAAAATTTGCGACTCCGACAGAAGGGAATGGGAACGCCATTATCAGAATCAGTGTAGATAAAAACACATCAGAGAAGGATCGTGTTGGTCAACTTTCAATTGTTTGCGGAAGTAATACTGAAATAATAAAGGTGGTGCAATCTATAAAAACGATTAATATCGAGCATAGACATCCTTCTCTGCTTTATACAAAAGAAGAATTGCTGAATATCAAAAGTATGATTGAGGATAGCCGTTCGGCGAGCATAACCCGAACTTACAATAACTTGATGAGTCGTTGTAATAAGGCTCTTACTTATACGGCTAGTCCTTATACGGGACAAGATCCCGCCCAGTTTATCTCAGCTATTTATGCTCCCGGGTCAAACTCCCGCGATTTAGCTATGGCTTATTGGTTCACACAAGATAAGAAATACGCTCAAAAATCAATTGAGATTATAAAGGCTTGGGCCGAAGCATGCCAAAACATCACCTATGTGGCAGATGCGGGTAGTGCCATGTATCTCACCAGGGGAATGTATCCGATGTTCTGTGCCTATGATATGTTGTTGGCTGAAAATGTCATGGATGAAGAAACGAAAAAGATTATAACTGATTGGTTTCAGGTCATCTATAAAGAGGGAATGAATAGTCTGGAGAAATGGGAAAATAATGATTATTTTAACAAGCAGTATTATCAGAATCATGTCGTAGCCCATACGATGGGTTTCTTGATGCTCGGTCTGGTAACGGATAATGATGAATTGATTCAGTTTGCCATAGATGATCCATCGAATCCGAGGGATGTATATGAATTATTGGCCGGATGTATATTTATGGATGGCGATACTCCTTGTCCAAGAGAAAAGGCAGGAGCTCCGATCCCTGTGAAAGGCGAAATCTACGATCGCTATCGTCATGACACGGCACCGTTGAAAGGGCTGCAATATACTCATTTAACGTTGACATTGTTGTCTGTGAATGCCAGGATGTGTTATAACAATGGTTTGGATTTGTTTGCGTACACAGCTCCGACAGGAGAAAACTTGCGTTACTCTTTCGAGTATTATAGTGATTATTACAGGATGATGGATTCGTGCATCAAAGGTGGATACTACTGTGGTGAAACCGAACGTATAGCGAAAGCCGGTGACAATCCGGGTATGTATGAAATGGGGTTTCGGTATTATTCTGACAGCGAGCCCGTTAAACAGTTAATTAATTCCGGTGTCTTCAACAGAGAATCATCTTATATGGATTTGTTAGGGTACACCCGTTTTTTCTCGGCAACAATTGATTACTAATTTGAAAGCGATAAATTATGAAAGAATATATTTCATGCCATTTGCCCAAGTCACTTAAGATGGCGAGTGCGTATATATGGCTTTTACTTTTGTCTATTAGTTTGTTACAGTCTTGTGATGACGATGATGAAGTGAAAAACAAACCGACTCTTTATATAATAACAGAGTCTATAGACGGATTGAGTACGTATGGAGGAATTGTACAAGTAGAATTTCTTTGTAATCTGGATTGGAAAGCATCTGCGGATGCATCCTGGATTATATTGGATGAAACAAGCGGCAGCCAAAGTGCCACGATAGATGTCAGGATTGCGAAGAATGAAGAAGGAGCGGACAGGACAGGAACTATTACTCTTGTTGCCGGTGAACTGAAGAAAACGCTGAGCATTACTCAGAAATACAGGGATATTTCAACTCCTCAATTGGAGATTACCACCAAGATTCCTGTCAAACTAGGTTTTGAGGGAGGTGTCGAGTCTATATCCTTTGTTTGTAATGTAAGATGGGAAGCCTCCACCAATGTAGACTGGATTACTTTCAGTAATGCAACTTCAGGATTGGAGGACGGTACATTGAATTTCGTAGTAGAAACAAATGAAGGAGATGAAATCCGAGAAGGAATAATCACCATTGTGGCCCAAGGAATGACCAAGACGGTAGATATTGTACAGCAGACCGAAGCTATGGGTGGTGTGAATTTGCTGGACACTCCAGAAGAAGATTACAGTTTCGAAAGAATCACTACCAATAAGTATTGGCCTGCTTTGGGAGAATGGGGTGGTTCGAATACGGAAGGTATTGGTAAATTTGGAGCTAACAATACCGCTATCAGGGTTTCTGCAGGTTCTCCTACACCTCGTACCGGGGCATCATATTTATTCTTACGTATGCGTGATAACGAGCAAGCAAACTCCTTGGATTGGTTATGGAGAAAACTGGGTGGCTTGATACCCGGTAAATCGTATACATTCTCTTTCTGGTATAAGACTCCACCGGAAAAAGATATGGTGCAGACTGGAAATATCAGATTGGGAGCCGTTGTTGATGCAGCTGATATATCGAATTTGTCCAATCCATTGGCACCGGAAGTAACTTTTGGATATGTTGCTGCCTCTGATGGAGTCTTGAGCAGTTCCGATGAGCATAAAAAAGTATCTTATACATTTACTATGCCTGCCGGAAAGACAGAAGTATATATTGTTTGGAGAAGAAATGGACATCAGCAACCATTCCTTGATGATATGAGCTTGGTACTGAACCCATAGGAATTCTATAGACCAGAAATGAAATATGAAAAAGATGATTTTTGGTTTGTTCTTTTTGCTGTGCCCCTGCTGGATAGTATTGGGGCAGCAAAATGAGCAACAAAAGCGATTTGATATATTATCTGGTAAACCGGTACGACTGGTTTTTGAGGATAATTTCCGACATGCATGGTCGGAGAAATGGTATCTGGATGGAGAAAAGGCCAGGATAATCCAGAAAGACGGGCGATTGGAAATGTATGCAGGCGAAAGAGCTTATGTAGATGCCGATCACTTGGTATTGTGGACAAAAGAGGAATTCAAAGGAAATTTGAAAATAGAATATGATTTTACGAGACTGGATTCTTCGAGATATTATTGTGTGAATATACTCTATATTCAGGCGCAAGGGGCAGGAAGAAAACCATTTGTTAAAGATATATTCAAGTGGAATGAACTCCGTAAGGTTCCCCGGATGAGTACGTATTTCAATAATATGGATACTTATCACATTAGTTATGCAGTAACAGGAGTTGTATCAGAAAATAAGCCTGAATATATTCGTGCCCGTCGGTATATGCCTCAGTGGGAGAAGGGACTGGAAGGAACGAATTTAAAGCCTGAATATCTGAATACGGGTTTGTTTAAGATTGGAGTCACCTATCATCTGACTTTTATTAAATATGAAACAGACCTGTATATGAATGTAAAGGGAGATGGACAAGACAAGACTTTCTACTTTGATGCTTCTCCTTTTCCAAGGATAAACAAAGGGCGGATAGGTTTAAGACAAATGTATACTCGTAATTCGAGATATGCTAATTTCAGAGTTTATCAATTGGATAAATGATACCAACAAGTGTTTTCTTACTATATGATATGAGTTTGGTGATAAATCCGTAAATTTAACCCGCATTTAATATAAAACAAGATGAAAAGGTATATTGGTATTTGGGTTCTGTGTTTTTTGTCCTTATCGTTTGTGCAGGGTAAGATTAAGCTCCCTGCCATGATGGGGAACCATATGGTACTCCAACAAAATAGTAGTGTCAAACTATGGGGATGGGCGGATAATAAAAAAGTGACTGTCACCACTTCCTGGAATAACCGGACTTATCATACATCGGTAGGTAAGGATGGAAGTTGGACACTCAGGGTAGATACCCCTGCCGGAAGTTATACACCTTATTCCATCACTATCAGTGATGGGGAAGGTGTTACTCTCTCAGATATTTTAATAGGAGAAGTTTGGGTATGTTCCGGGCAGTCTAATATGGATATGCGTATGATGGGAAATACAGGACAGCCTATCGACCATTCGCTGGAAACGATTCTGAATGCGGGTAATTATCGTGACCGTATCCGCTTTATTGCTGTCCCAAGGACAAAAGAAGTGGAGAGACGGGTGGATTTTGAGAGCAGGAAATGGGAAGTGTCCGCGCCGGAGGCTGTTGTTACTTGTAGCGCGGCTGCTTATTTCTTTGCCAGACAAATAACGGAAACTCTTGATATTCCGGTAGGGCTTGTAATCAGTAGTTGGGGAGGTTCCCGGATAGAGTCTTGGATGAATGAGGAAACTCTGTCTTCTGTTCACGGTGTGGATATCGCGGCTGCCAAAAGTTCGGAATTAAGAATGCATCACCGGTTGGGATGTATGTATGATACTATGCTGTGGCCTGTGAATAACTTTACCGCACGCGGTTTCCTTTGGTATCAGGGCGAATCGAATATTTTTAATTATCAGTATTATGCTCCGATGATGACCGCGATGGTTCAACAATGGCGAGAAGTATGGGAAGCTCCGGATATGCCTTTTTATTATGTTCAGATAGCTCCTCATAAATATAAGGATAGTCGGGATACTGATGCGGCCTTATTAAGAGAGGCGCAGGCAAAGGCACTTGAAACAATTCCTAACTCGGGCATGATTGCTACTACCGACATCGGTGATGAGTTTTGCATCCATCCACCTCAGAAGAATATTGTGGGACTTCGTTTGGCTACTCTTGCCTTGACTAAAACATATGGCATCCGTAAACTTCCAACTACTGGGCCTATGATGACAAAAGTCACTTATTCAGAGGGTAAGGCGACAGTTACGTTTGACAATGCTTCTGCCGGCCTTGCACCGGCCTTCTGTAACCTGGAAGGATTTGAAATTGCAGGAGACGATAAAAAGTTCTATCCGGCTAAGGCACAAATTGTCGACCGTACACCGACTGTGAAAGTATGGAGTGAGCAAGTGAGTCAGCCGGTAGCGGTGCGGTATGCTTTTCGTAACTATGCAGATAATATTACGTTGCGCAATACTTTCGGACTGGCTGCATTTCCTTTTCGGACGGATACATGGGATAATGTGAAATAAACGGGATACTCCCATTTTATGAAGTAACTTTGTTCTTAAAATGGGAGTGTTTTATATCGGTTAATAACTTTACTTTCTATTATATTTCAATACCACCTTCACCGGAAAATGATCTGAAGGGATACGTGCTTCATACTTTCCGGTAGCTTCGTTCTTAATTCGGTAAGTATCAGTCAATACTCCGTACTTTTCAACAACAAAGTTTTTAGTAACGAAAATATGGTCGATACGATTGGGAGTATATGTATCCGGATTCCATCCCGTACATGTTCCATTCGTTGCATATCTCAATTGCGCTGTTTCGTAAGAGTCTGATAATATTCCGGAGTCGTGAAGTACTTGATAGCTTTCGCTGGTCTGGTCTACATTGAAATCTCCTGTAAGTATGACGGGTTCTTTGCCACACATCTCTTTAATCTTGCTGATAACCAACTTAGCACTTTCGCGACGTGCCACTACCCCGATATGATCCATGTGCAGATTAAAGAACCAAAATCTGAACTTACCTGTAATATCTTTGAATTCTCCCCATGTACAGATACGGGTATAGGCTGCATCCCATCCCTTATTCGGTTTCGAGGTATCTTCCGATAACCAAAAGTTTCCTGATTTGAGTAGCTTGAATTTATCTTTTCGGTAGAAGACAGGTGCATATTCCCCTTTCGTGTTCCCGTCATCCCTTCCTACGCCTATATAACTGTATTGCGGCAAGGCATTCAGCATATCTTCCAGTTGATTATGTTTCACTTCCTGCGCTCCGAATATGTCGAAATCATGAAAAGTTATTAACTGGGTGAGTACCGGGCACCGCTGTTCCCAGCCGTTTCCGGCTTTGGCATCGTTCGGATTACTGTTTCGTACATTGTAAGAAGCAACATTCAGTTGTTGCGCATTCAGTATTGACACACCGCAGAGCGCCAATACAATAAAAAGTTTTCTCATTGTTTTTATTGTTAGATGGTTATTTAGTATCTTTTTCTTTTGTATGTTCACTTCTATATTCTTTGGGAGAAGTGTTGTATAACTTGGCAAACTCCCGATAGAAATAAGACTTGTTCGAGAAGCCCGATTTATACATAATCTCGGTGACGGTAAGTTTGGTAGTCTTTAATAGGCCTGCTGCATATTCCAGGCGGATGGTACGGACAAATTCGCTTGGTGTCTTTTCCGTCAATTCTTTGAGTTTACGGTACAATCCCGCTTTGCTTACTCCTATAAAGTCAGCGAGAGAATCCGGGTTTATGGATTCGTCGTCAATATTATCTTCAATGAATTTGATAATCTTGTCCAGTAGCAACTCATCCTCTTTGTGCATGGAGATTCCGTCTCTTACGATGAGAGAGGAACGGCCGGATTTGAAATACTCTTTCATCAGGGAGTATTTATTAATCATATTCTCTACCGCGCTCAATACATGCCTCGGGTGGAAAGGTTTGGGAATATATAAGTCCGTTCCATGATTGTAAGCGTTAATCTGGTCTTCGATGGAGTTCTTGGCAGAGATATGGATAATCGGAATATGAGCTGTCCGCTCATTGGATTTCAATATGTCCGTGAGGGTGATGCCGTCCAGTTTGGGCATCAATACATCGCTGATAATAATATCCGGTTGTTTCTGTTCAACTTCTTTCAGCGCCTCTTCTCCATCAGCCGCTTCCCGAACCTGATAATAAGGGAGCAGAATATCTTTCAGCAGTTCGCGAATATTCTTTTCATCTTCTACAATCAATATACTAATTTCCTTTTGTTTAGGGGCGAAAAGCATTTCATCGGCTTCTGTCTCCTCTTCTGCCGACTGACTTGCCTTTTCTGAATTCACGTGCATAGGTGGCAGAGATACATTGAACTCTACATATTCTCCCAATACGCTTCTTACATTGATTTCACCACCCAGTAACTCCGTCAAGCTCTTGGTCAGATTCAGTCCGACTCCGGTACTTCCCGCATGTTTCAGGTTACTGCTCTCAAAAATCTTGAACCGGCTGAATATCTCGCTCATTTGTTTCTCAGTCAGTCCCTTGCCTGAATTGCGTATGCGAAAATGTAATGTCCCGTCAGCGACATTCTGCCGTATCTCGGCACGGATATATCCGCCGGACGGCGTGTATTTGAATGCGTTGGAAAGTAAATTGAAGATTATTTTTTCCAATGCATTCCGGTCTGTCGTAAAAGATGATACTTCTTTGCTTTTGAAACTGAAGTCTATCTTATTTTCTTCAGCTATACCGGTATAGTTGTCCGATACATAATCGACGAGTAACTGAATATCCACTCTCTCCGCATAGATAGCCGTATGTCCCGATTCTGCTTTCCGGAACTCCATCAGTTCGTTGATAAGTTTCTGCATCCGGTCGGCATTGTTTTTGATAATGTAGATATATCTTTTGGTATAACTGTCTAGGTCAGCCTTTTCCAGCAAGTGCTGAGCCGGGCCATATATCAGCGTCAGCGGAGTGAAGAACTCATGTGCCACATTTGTGAAGAAGTTCAGTTTCGATTCGTGGATACGTTGTTGGTTCTGTTTTTCTATATGCTCCAGTAGAATCTGACGATTCAGCCGAATCCGGTTTTTGATGACGGACTGCGTGATATAGATAGCAATGGCAATCAGGATAAAGTATATGATAAAAGCAGTGGTACTGAGCCACCAGGGATAGGCAACGTCCAGATGAAGCGAATAGACTTGATTGCTCCATACCCGGTCACCATTGGTACATTTTACTTCCAGTTTGTATTTGCCCGGCGGCAGTTTGGTGATAACTATATTTGAATTGTTCTCATTATAAATCCACTCGTCGGCAAAGTCAATAATACGGTAACTGAACTCACAATTCTCATTATTGATAAAATCATGCGCGGTAAATCCCAATGTGATATAAGGCTCGTCATAATCCAACCGGAGCGTATGATTACGAATCCGTTCATAAATATTCTGACTGGCATTGTTTATTTTCAGACTGTTCAGGCTCAACGAAGCGACGTGTTCCCTCAATCGTATCTTGTTCTCGTCGAAATAATTCAGTCCGCTGACACCGCCGAAATACAACCATCCGGCTTTATCCTTAAAAATAGCTCCGTCAGAGAATTCATCGTTTTGCAGTCCGTTTCTCGAAGAATAGTTAGTAATCTTTCCCGAAGGCAGGTCGATAAAGGAGATACCTTGATTGGTGCTTGCCCAAATATTCCCGTTCTCATCTTTCAGGATACCGTGAATCGTATTATTGGGTAATCCGTTATTATCCGTATATTCGATGATAGAAGGGGGATTGGCTGTCGGGAACAACCGGTTAAGTCCATAGCTTGTACCTATCCAGATACTCGTGGAATCTCCTTTAGTCAGATAAATCACGTCATTGTTAGTCAGGGACAAACCGGAATCTATTTCATTAATCTGCCGGAAACGTTCGGAGACAATATCGAACTTGTTGATTCCGCCCCCTCGCGTGCCTAGCCAAAGTTCATTCTCATTGTATCCGGCAATAACCGAATAGATAATATTATTGCTTGGTGAAGAAGGGCCGGGAGATTTATATTGTTTCATGTCTGTCACTTTATAGGCTTTTCCGTCCCTTTGCAGGCTTAACTTGATAAGCCCGTAACCGGAAGTGCCCAACCATAAAAGTGAATCATTATGAGTAAACAGGATACTGTACACAGCCCTGAAAACCGGAAATCCGGTGGGAATATTCAGCTTCTTCACCTGACCGCTGTTGAGTGGAATATAATTAATGCCTGCTCCTTCGGTTCCGATAAATATATCCCCGGACATATTTTTCCGGATGGTATAAACGGAATTGGAGATTAGTCCGTTGGCGGTTGATAGATAGGGATTGACGCTCCGCTCCTGTTTGTCGAGCAGAAGAATACCTTCTCCTTTCGTCCCTGCGAGTATATTGCCGTTGTCTTCTTCGCAGAAACAACGTACCGGATAATCCGTCTTTACGGTATGGAATGGAGAAGTATGTTCATACACTTCCAATATTCCTTGCCCGTCCGTACCTACCCAGAGGATATTCTGAGAACCGATATAAATAGTAAAAATAGAAGCCTTCGCCGGTAGTTGGGGTAACTTCGTTGAAGTCCCGTTTTCGAGATTATACCTGATACATCCCCCTTCGATAAAGCTGATAAAAAGATATTCCCCGTGGCAGATGGCTTGTGACACAGTCTTGTTGTCAGGAATGTCGATGCTATCCAATATGCGGTTATCTTGTGAGACGGTCAACGTCCGGTCATTGTGAATGATGAGGCAATCCTGGGAAAGATAAATATTGGAAACAGGGACAGGTTGCTTGATTTCTTCCTTGAAAGAAAGTTCGGGACTGGAATTATGGATACCCAGTTGATAATGTAACAATTGTCCATGTCCTGTGAGAAAAAACAATTGGTCTTTGGAATCAATAACGAAGTTTCTGATGTCATCAGGAAGGTCATTCTTCAATGAGACAAACTCCTGTTTCCGGTCGTCAAAATAGAATAAGCCCTGTTCTTTCACGTAGCAGATGATATGCTTGCCGGAAGTGATGCCCAACAGAAATGATTTCTCCTGTTTCGGCGGGTTATTCTGTGTACCCAGATAATAAGGAGTAAATTGTTGCGTGGAACGTTTCCATCGGTTTACTCCATAGTCCGTAGACACCCACAGAATAGAATCGCTCTGCTCGATAATTTGCCAAATGACGTTGTTGCTGATAGAACCGGCCTCTCTCTTATTATAAGAATAGGTTTTGAAACTACGTCCGTTGTATGCATTCAGCCCGTCCCATGTCCCTACCCAAAGCGTATGTTCCGAATCTTCGAGGAAGCAATTCACCGAATTATTGGATAATCCGTCCGCATTGGAAATCTGTTTTACTACATTCTGCGAATGTAATAAAGCGGGCATCAGGCATGAATAAATAAGGATGCAGATGTAACGGAAATATGGGTGTTTTCGTAGAATCATATCGCAAAGATAGAGAGGAAAAATAAGAAAACAAAGATAAAAATATGCTGTACAACACCTGTATACCCTTTTGAGAATATAGTACACTCTTTCCGTTACCGTGTGGGGTAGCTTTGCCACGAGAAGTAAAAACAACACATATTTAATAATCTAAAAATGGATATTGCAAAACGATTTCATCAGAACCCGTTACTGAAACCATCCGATTTACAACCGGGAATAGAAGGGATGGAAATTACTTGTTTCCTGAATCCCGGCGTGTTCCGTTTCGATGGAAAAATATGGTTATTGTTGCGGGTGGCCGAACGCCCTGTGCAGAAACAGGGAGTGATTAGTTTTCCTGTATATAATAAGGAAAGGAAGATAGAAGTACTCTCTTTTGACGAAAATGACCCGAAACTGGATGCTTCCGACCCTCGTGTGATAGGATATGCGGGACAGAATTATCTGACTACCATGTCTTATCTCCGGTTGGTAGCGAGCGAGGACGGCATCCACTTTAAAGAAGAGCCGGATTATCCGCCTATTTTCGGTCAGGGAGCTTTGGAAGCTTTCGGCATCGAAGATTGTCGGGTAGCCACTACTGCCGATGGTTATTACCTGACGTTTACCGAAGTCTCTTCGGTTGCTGTCGGCGTGGGGCTGATTCACACTCGTGACTGGAAGAATTACACTCGTCACGGTATGATTTTTCCCCCTCATAATAAAGATTGCGCCTTATTTGAAGAGACAATAAACGGAAAATACCTTGCCTTACATCGTCCGAGCAGTCCCGAACTGGGTGGCAACTATATCTGGCTTGCCGAATCCCCCGACCGCTTGCATTGGGGCAACCACCGTTGTATTGCGACCACCCGTCCCGATAGTTGGGATTGTGCCCGTGTGGGCGCAGGTGCCGCGCCTATCCGTACAGAGGAAGGATGGCTGGAGATTTATCATGGTGCAGATTATCAGAACCGCTATTGCTTGGGAGCCCTTCTGCTTGATTTGAACGACCCCTCTAAGGTTATCGCCCGAAGCAAAGCTCCTATAATGGAGCCGATTGCTCCCTACGAGCAGACTGGATTTTTCGGAAATGTAGTCTTCACTAACGGTCATTTGGTAGAGGGGGATACAGTGACCATTTACTATGGTGCAAGTGACGAGGTAATCTGCGGAGCGAAGTTATCTATTGAAGAAATTCTTCGTTCATTAAAGTCATGACATATATTAAGGTAGGGAATGAATAAACTTAAAAGAGAATACCAATTCTTCAGACAGCAGACACCTAATGTACGTGTACTGTTGATGACTAACCTGCTCTACGCGTTCGTGCTTCCTGTGGTAGAGATATTTGTGGGCGCTTATGTGATGCGTCACACGAGCGAACCAGTTTCTGTAGCTTTCTATCAGCTTTTCATGTATATCGGTATCATGGCAACTTCGTTTGTCAACGGCTTCCTGTTGCGGCATGTCAGCGTGAAAGTACTGTATGCGGGTGGAATATTAGTGAGCGGATTGTCAATGTTTGCCATGATGCTGGTAAAGTCGTTGGGCTTTGTAGAATTGGGCATAGCAGGTTTTGTACTCGGGGCTGCATCGGGCTTCTTTTGGACTAACCGTTATCTATTGACTCTCAACAATACGACCGATGACAGCCGGAACTATTTCTTCGGACTGGAATCTTTCTTTTTCTCCATCACTTCGATAACTGTTCCCTTGCTGATTGGTGCATTTATCAGCCAGATAGACGGCAAGGAAATCATGGGATGCCTGATTGACATTAATGGAGCCTATCGTTTGGTGACAGTAGGGGTCATAGTCGTGACTCTGTTTGCCGTAGCTGTTTTGTGGCGCGGCAAGTTTGCCAATCCGGTGCAGAAGAATTTTCTGTATTTCCGGTTCTGTACACTTTGGAAGAAAATGCTGTTGCTGGCTTCCCTGAAAGGAATGGTACAGGGATTTTTGGTGACTGCTCCTGCTATCCTGGTTTTAAAATTGGTAGGCGATGAAGGAGTATTGGGGCTGATACAGGGAATCAGTGGCACACTGACGGCTATCCTGGTCTATGTACTGGGGCGCATTGCCAGACCCGAAGACCGCCCGAAGATATTTATAGCCGGGTTACTCGTCTTTTTTATCGGTACTCTGTTCAATGGAATCTTGTTTTCAGCCACCGGAGTGATTATCTTTGTCCTCTGTAAGGTAATCTTTCAGCCCTTGTTCGATTTGCCTTATTATCCTATTATGATGCAGACCATCGACGCAGTAGTTAAAATCGAGAAAAGAAATGAATACACCTATATTTTAAGTCACGAATTCGGATTGTTCCTGGGACGTGCTTTCGGACTCATCCTTTTTATGGTGCTTGCTTTTGCCATATCACAGGATTTTGCCTTGAAATATGCGCTGATATTGGTAGGAGCTTTGCAATTGATAGCCTACCCATTGGCTCAGAACATCATTAAACAGAATCAAACGGTTCACTAATATTCCAAAATCATTAAGTCGCCATTGCAAACGGATGAATTCTTATGTTGTACAGCACCTATATACCCTTTTGAGAATATAGTACACTCTATTGTTGCGGGGCTGCGATAGTTTTGCTGACAGAAAAACGATGAACGACTGATTTGAAAAATTAAAAAAACGACGTATGATAACACTAAGATCTGTAATCTATTTATTCGGTATGATGACACTGGCTGGATGCTCCGGTCAAAAACAGGCATCCGTAACTGTCGAAGAACAGAGCGGACAATGGGCACTCGGCCCTTTTGTTCGTCCGGAAGGGGTGAATCCGGTGATTTCCCCGCAACCGACAACTTTTCAATGTCCGATGCGCAAGCAAACGGTAAGATGGGAAGAGAGTGATACGTTCAATCCGGCGGCAACTGTCAAAGACGGGAAGATTGTAGTGCTTTACCGCGCGGAAGACAATTCGGCTCAGGGGATAGGAAAGAGAACATCCCGTATTGGCTATGCGGAAAGTACGGACGGAGTGATGATGAGCCGGTCGGACGCGCCGGTATTATTTCCTTCCGAAGACGGTTTTAAGGAAATAGAATGGGAAGGCGGTTGCGAAGACCCGCGTGTGGCAATGACGGAAGACGGACTGTACGTTATGCTTTATACTGCCTGGAACCGCAACCTTCCCCGCCTGGCAGTGGCTACTTCCAGGGACTTGAAAAACTGGACAAAACACGGACTCGCTTTTGCGAAAGCATACAACGGGCGTTTTGCCAATATAGCAAGCAAATCGGCTTCTCTTGTCACCGGAGTGAAAGATGGCAGACTGGTCATAGAGAAAGTGGATGGCAAATACTTTATGTACTGGGGAGAGAATGCGGTATGTGCCGCAACTTCCGACAACCTGACCGACTGGACTCCGGTACTGAACGAAAACAACGAACTAAGGGAAATAGCCAAACCCCGCAGTGGGTATTTCGACAGCCGCTTGACGGAATGCGGGCCACCTGCAATAAAGACGGCAAACGGTATCGTATTGCTATACAATGGCAAGAACGGATATACGGAAGAAAGAGATCCTGCGTATCCGGCAGGCGCTTATTGTGCGGGGCAGTTTCTGTTCGACACCAATGACCCTTATAAGGTGCTCGACCGATTGGACAAACCTTTCTTTGTGCCCGAAGCCGCTTTCGAAAAAAGCGGTCAGTACAAGGACGGAACGGTATTTATCGAGGGACTGGCTTACTTTAAAAACAAATTATATCTCTACTATGGCTGTGCCGATTCGCAGGTTGCAGTAGCGATATGTGATAGCGATATAGATTCGAAACTTAAAACACATAACTAATTTAATCTATGAAACATGCTTGTAAAATGAACACGGTTGTCTTAAAGTCGTTCAACGACCGGCTGAAGATGGCTACTGTTTCAGCTTTAATGGCAGGGACTATCCTGTGCGTACCGTTTACGGTATATGCGGAAAGCTCTTCGGTATCGGGTATCGAACAGACCGTTCGGAATATCACGGTGAAAGGTGTGGTTGTTGATGCTGGCGGAGAACCGGTTATCGGAGCTTCGGTACAACTGAAAGGTGCTGCCGGTGTGGGGACGATTACCGATGTGGATGGTAAGTTTACCTTGTCGGTTCCCGCTAACGGAGTATTACAGATTTCCTACATCGGATATAAAACAACAGAAGTAAAGGTGAACGGACAGTCCGGACTGAAAGTGACCTTGCAGGAAGATACGGAAACATTGGACGAAGTAGTGGTGGTAGGTTACGGTATTCAGAAGAAAGCTTCCGTAACCGGTTCGGTGGCCGCCATTTCTTCGGATAAGCTGATGGAAGTAAAAGCTCCCAGTGTGACGAATATGCTTGCCGGACGTTTGCCGGGCTTGCGTGCCGTACAGCGTAGCGGTAGCCCCGGTGATGACGGAGCTTCCGTCGATATTCGCGGATATGGAAGTATGCTGGTGATTGTAGACGGTATCGAACGCGACTATACGCAGCTCGACCCGAATGACATCGAATCCATTTCTATCCTGAAAGATGCTGCCGCAGCCGTCTACGGTTTCAAAGGTTCAAACGGCGTTCTGCTGGTCACTACCAAGAAAGGGACGGAACAGAAGGTAAAGATAGAATATAACGGCTATGTGGGTTTCCAGAAAGTGACCCGTTATCCGGAAATGATGAATGCTTATGAGTATGCTTCTCTCTATAATGAAGCGATTCATAATGCTAACCCGTGGCGCGGAGCTTCCGCTTATTCGCAGGAACAACTGGAAGCCTATCGGAATGGTACGGCAGGTACAGACTGGTGGAATGAAACGATGCGCAGCACGGCTCCACAAACTTCACATAACTTGAGTCTGACAGGCGGTACGGAGAAAGTGAAATATTATATGTCCATCGGATACATGGATCAGGGTGGTATCATCCGTTCGGGCGACTGGAATTACCAACGCTACAATGTCCGTTCCAACCTAAGCGTGGAAGTGGCCAAAGGACTGAATGTAGAACTGCGTTTGAGCGGTCGCTTTGATAACCGCAAGAAACCTTACAATGGCGATAACCTGTTCCGCTCGGCGCAAATGGCTATCCCTACTTATTCCATGTATGCCAATGATAACCCGGACTATTGGGGAGCCGTAGGAGATATGGCGAACCCCGTGCATGTATCCAGTTCGGATGACAGCGGTTACGAAGACCGTTTGCGTCGTGAATTTAACAGCTCATTGGCTGTCACCTGGCAACTTCCCTGGGTTAAAGGGTTGATGGCGAAAGCATTGGTTGCTTACGATTATACAAACAAGGAATGGAAAACGTGGCGGAAAGACCTCTCGGAATATACATATGATTATGCCAATGAGGAGTATATAGAGAAAGTGATTAACACCGCACATTTGGAATCGAAACTGGAGAACTATGACAAGCCGACCTATCAGTTCTCTATGAACTATAACAATACATTCGCCGGGAAACATAACATCGGCACTATGCTGGTGTGGGAAATGTATAATGATAAAAAGAACTGGGTGACCGGAACACGCGATTTTGCCATCGGGTTGATTCCCGACCTGGATTATGGGGATAAGACGAATCAGGAAGCTTCCGGCAAGACACAGGAAACGGCTCATGCCGGACTGGTGGGACGTTTGAACTACGATTTTTCTAACCGCTATCTGGTGGAATTCAACTTCCGCTATGACGGAACTTATAAATTCCGCGCGGGCAATCGTTGGGGATTCTTCCCGGGTGTTTCTTTGGGATGGCGTGTTTCAGAGGAAGCCTTTTTCAAAAAGCTGTTACCCGATATGGATAACCTGAAAATCCGTGCTTCGTATGCCAAAGTGGGAGATGAAGGAGACTTCGACGCTTTTCAATATCTGGATGGATATACATCTCATGGGAGCTATATTATGGGTAGCAACGGAGTGACTTCCGGTATGACTACGGTAGGTATGGCCAATCCGTGGCTGACTTGGTATGAATCAAAGATTATGAATATTGGCTTTGAAGCCTCTTATCATAGAGGATTGATTTCCGTAGAATTTGATTGGTTCCGTAGAAACCGTTCGGGACTTCCTGCTACTCGTGTAGGATCATTACCTACTATTTTCGGAGAATCAATGCCGCAGGAGAATCTGAATTCTGATATTAATACGGGATTTGAGATCGTAGTTGGACATAAGAACCGGATTGGTAACTTCAATTATAATGTGTCGGCTAATTTCTCTACTACCCGGATTAAGTATGATTATGTAGAGAGAGCTGCTTCTACCAATATGTATGATGATTGGCGTAATAACACGAACGGTCGTTATAAAGATATTCGTTGGGGAAAGAAAGTTATCGGACAGTTCTCCAGTTTCGAGGAAATCTTGAATTCACCGGTTCAGGATAAAGACGGTAACCGTTCATTAATGCCAGGTGATCTGAAATTTGCAGACTATAATGGAGATGGCATTATTGATGATAACGATACGCAGCCACTCGGACATGGTGCTACTCCACGTATGTATTATGGATTGAATATGTCCGGAGAATATAAAGGATTCGACCTGACGGTATTCTTTCAGGGGGCGGCAGGTCATGATATTTATGTCAGTGGGGATATTTTGGACCCATTTATTCAGCAGGGTTTGGGTAATGGACTGGCCATCATGACCGACCGTTGGCATCGGGAAGACCCGACCGATCCTTATAGTAAGTGGATTTCCGGGTATATGCCTGCCGCTCGTGTAGCGGGTGTTGCGGATAATCGTTCCGGTAATTCATGGTCACTGCACAATGCAAGTTATCTGCGTCTGAAAACATTGGAGCTAGGGTACACACTACCTAAAGCATTGACGAAAAAAGCAGCTATCGACCGTTTGCGTTTTTACATCAACTGCAACAATCTGCTGACTTTCACTAATCGTGATGGATTGATGAAGAATGTTGACCCGGAAAGCAACTCTAGCGGAGTGCGCTATTACCCGCAAATGAAGACATATAACTTTGGTGTGAATGTAACCTTCTAAAATCTATAAAGACAATGAATAGAAATTATTTGAAATATATGTGGATAGCCGGAGTATCTATCCTCGGATTGACGGGATGTGATGATTACCTGAATCGTGAAAGTACCAGTGGGGTTAACACTCCGGATCTAATTTGGCAGAATCCGAAAGCAATTACAGCCGTTTTGGCGGATATGTATGATTCCGGATTAAAGCTGGATGAGTTTGATGATTGGTATGGAAGCAAGAAAGCGAATTTGGCGAATCAGACCAGTCTTTCGGATGAGGCTACGGCCAGTTATCAGAAAGAGAGTGCATTTGATAAATCAAATTCTACTTATTCTTATGGCGATTATGTATTTAATGACGATATGGTGACTCGTTATAAACAGATTCGTATCGTAAATAACTTCCTGCTGAATATCGAAAAGACTTCAGTGCTGAGTGAGGATGAAAAAGAAGAGATTGGAGCAGAAGCTCGTTTTATCCGTGCAATGCAGTATTTTGGGTTGGTGAAACGTTACGGAGGTGTGCCTTTGCAAACTATTCCTCAAGAATACACCACCGGAAATACGCAAGCGCTGTATCAGGCTCGTGATACGGAAGCAGCTACGTATGATTTTATAATCAATGAGTGTAAAGCCATCTACGGATCATTGCCGGAAGTGCGCAACAGCGATGCCAAATATCGGGCCAATCGTGGGGCGGTATTGGCTTTGTGGTCTCGTGCAGCATTGTATGCCGGTACTATTGCCAAATACTCTAAAGCACTTACCTTGACGGGGGAAGCCGTTTCCAAAGGCTATGTTTATATTCCGGAGACAGAAGCGGAGCGTTACTTTGACGAATGTTATACAGCTTCATCAAAGATTTTGGATGAGATGGTTCCTCGGGTATATAGCTTGTACAAGTCGACAAGTATGGATCCGGAAGAGCTGGCACAGAACTTTTATAATCTTTTTTCTAAGACAGTGAACGGTGATAATGGAGAGTATATTTTTCAGAAACAGTATAATGTAGCTGCCGGAAAAGGGCATATGTGGGATAAACTGAACGTTCCTTTCTCATATCGTGGTGATGGTTGGGGATGTGGTATGTCTCCGGTTCTGGAAATGGTTGAGGAATTTGAATATATCGACGGTACAGAAGGTAAACTAAAAATGAAGGATAGCGGTGGAAAGGCGATTAGCTACGACAGTCCGTATGACATCTTTAAAAATAAAGATCCTCGTTTATTAGGTTCCGTTTACTTGCCTGGCGCTGATTATAAAGGATATGGCGGTGGTAAAATAGAGTGGATGCGTGGAGTAATCAACGGACAGGATGGAATAGGAACCAAATATGAAGCTTCTGCTCAACCGGATAAGGAAAATAAGGTAGTTATCGACGGACAGACTTACAATACTTCCGGGAAAGACGGTGGTTCATTAAGTGTAGGTGACGCCAGCAAAACAGGTTTCTATCAGCGAAAGTTTTTGGACGAAAGTCTGACGGATTATACGGATATTGATGCAAAACGTTCTTCTACTCCTTGGGTTGTGTTCCGTTTGGCAGAAATCTACCTGAATCGTGCAGAGGCTTGTATGGAGTTGAATCAGCATTTGGATGTGGCTTTGAAAGATATCAATGAGATCCGTGGCAGGGCAGGTATCAAGCTGTTGACTGCCGGTGATCTGACTCTTGACAAGGTTCGCCATGAACGAAAAGTGGAACTTGCTTTTGAGAAGCATCGTTACTGGGATTTGAAACGTTGGCGTCTGGCCCATTTGGATGTCAGCAAAGGTGGCTTGACTAATTTCCGTGGTACAGCTCTTTGTCCGTATTACAATGTCAAGAGTGGAAAATACACATTTGAAACTGGGGTACCTGAAAAGAGAAAACGTCTTTTCCTCGAAAAGAACTATTATACGGTTTTCCGTGCGGAAGATTTGAGTACAAATCCGTTGATGACGCAGAATCCGGGTTACGGCAACTGATATGTTCAATTATAAGTTAAAGAAAAACCGATATGAATAAAATAATAAATATAGGATTGACTGCATTATTCGCCTGTTTCATGGTAGCATGCGAAAATGACATCGACAATTATGATGCGCCGAATGGCGGTGTGCATGGCACCATTTATGACAAGGAAACGAATGAGCCGATTCCCATGCCTGTGCCGGGAAGTAGTGGGGTGATGATGAGTTTGTATGAGCAGAATACCGGAGCTACTGCTTCGGTCGATTTCCGGGCTCGGCAGGATGGGACATTTGAGCATACCAAAGTATTTAATGGTAATTACCGCATTCAGGCAAAGGACGGCCCTTTTGTTGGAGTGTGTGAGGGATATGTCACTGTGAACGGACAAACGCAGGTTGACTTATATACCATTCCATTTTCGCGTATTAGTCTTGATGTTACTGTATCCGCAGATAATAAACTGACACTTACCTACGATGCAAAGACATCGAACGAAACATTGCAACTGACAGATGTTTCCGTTATCTGGAATTATGCTCCGGGAGTAGACGTGAACAATGCTAATCATGCTACTCTTTCTTCATTGGGAACAAAGGCCAATGGTACACATATCATTGACTTGATGAGTGATACCGAATTTATTGAGAATCACTATAAGATTGTCTCCAACAAGAATCGGGTATACGTGCGTGTTGCGGCTACGGTAACGGCGGAAAGCAAACCGTATGTGAACTATAGCCGGGTGGTGGAAGTAACTGTGAATGATATCAGATAAGGTAAACGATAAAAAAGAATGTAACAATGAAACATAAATTCTATTTATTACTGGTACTGTTGATAAGCGGTTTGTTTATCGGCTGTAGTTCGGATGATGATGGTGTAACTCCTCCTGACTATAAGGATGGAGTACTGGTAAAAGTCATGTCCTACAATATATACAGCGGCCAGAAAGTTTATTCCGGAAAGAAAGGAATGGAGGCTATTGCTCAAGTGATTAAAAAGATAAATCCGGATCTGGCTGGTTTACAGGAGTTTGAAACGAAAACCAATAAGGTGGAGAAAGCGGATATTATTGCTTTGATGAAGGAGGTGACGGGAATGCAATATGCTTTCTTCGTTAAAACCCGTGATGTGGATGGTGGAGAATACGGTAATCTGATTCTTTCAAAATATCCGATAAGCGATGAGGTGAATTATGATTTACCGAGAATAGAGACCGTGGAAGATGTTTACCCACGCTCTATGGGAGTCGTGAAAACAGAAAAAGAGGGGAAGAACTTCTATTTCGGAGTAACTCATTTGTCTCATGTCGGTAATGAAACCAACCGTATCAATCAGACCTCAACTATTCTGGAAAAAACGAAGGGGATGGATGCCCCGATGATATTGACCGGCGACTTTAATGCGTTGGCTGATTCGGGTCCGATGAAGATATTGTATGAGCGTTTTGATATTGGTTGCCTGAACGGGAACTATGGATTGACGACCGGAACTCCCGTTCCGGTAAAGGCTATTGACTTCGTGTTGTATACCCCGGATAAAGGAATGGCTCCGAAGGCTTATGATGTGTATTATGATGCTTATGTAGAATCAGACCATTTTCCGGTAGTAGCTACATTCAGTATAAACGATTAATCTAAAAAGATAGAAACATGAAAACATTGATTCATCATTTGAAACGATTTTCGATATATACACTATTGCTTGGGGCAGTAGGTTTTGCTGGTTGCGAAGATGAGAATCGGCAGGATATGACGCCTGAAATCGGAGAAGGTGAAGTTACTCCTAAGATTACGATGTATACTCCGACGGCAGGTGGAAAGTCTACTAGCCTGACTTTATATGGTACTCATTTTGGTACGGACTTGGATAATATCCGAGTGACGGTCAACGGAGTAGATGCAGAGGTGACGGGTGCTTTTGGGAATATTATTACTGCCAATGTGCAGAGAGGTTCTGGCTCCGGTCCGGTGAAAATATATATCGGTCAGGGGGAAAATATTCAGGAACTGACTTATAAAACAGAATTTGAATATTCTCAGTCTCCTATTGTAAGCTCGTATATCGGCAGCTATGTTCCTGCTGCCAAAACAGAGAAAAAAGAGGGTTCCTTGATGGAAGCAGTCCTTTGGAACCCGGGTTCTATAGCCTTTGATAAGGAAGGCACTTTGTATATTGTGGAAGACGATGACCGTGATATTCGTATTGCGAAAGATAATCAAGTAGCTACTTTTCTTCGTGGGGACGTAACGGGTGGAGTTGCATTTAGAATGATGAATATCGCTTTTTCACTGGATGGCAACACTTTGTTCTTGTCTAATGATGCGAATGGTTCCGGAAGCGCACATATCGCCACTATGTCATGGAGTAATGATACGCATCAGTATGATACTGGAAGTCTTGCTGCAATATGGTCGATAACTCCGTCTTTAGGTAACGGTGTTACCAATGTAGGCGTACATCCTGTTACGGGAGAAGTTTTTTCCGTAGCTCATGGAAATGCCATGATTTACAAATATGATCCGGAACAGAATACGATGGTGACTACCGGACAACAACTTCCCGATGCGGACGGAAAGAATGCATCGAAAGTGAAGATCCGTTGTATCCTTTTCGATAAGGCAGGAACTACAGTGTATATGAGTTCACAGGAGAAGGATGTGATTTATAAAGGGGATTATGATATGATGACCGGACTATTTTCTAATCTTCATATTTGGATTGGGCAATATGATAAAACAGGCTTTGTAGAAGGACAAGGAAACGATGCCAGACTCCAAGAACCTTGTCAGATGGATTTGGATGAAGAAGGCAATATTTATGTAGCAGTCCGTAAAAAGCATCGTATCGCGAAAATTACACCTGATGGAGTAGTGACAAGTTATACAGGTACAGGTACTTCCGGTTCTACGGATGGGCCATTGGATAAGGCACAGTTCAATCATCCGGAAGGAGTGCAATTCGGGCCCGACGGTGCATTGTATGTTTCAGATTATTGGAATCATAAGATTCGCAAGATAGAAAAGGATTAATAGGGTATTAGGTAAAAAAGATTGTTTTGAAGGATAACATTCACTCACTAATTGACGATATATGAATTTCAGAATATGCATTTCGTTATTTCTGGTATGCTGTCTGTTGTCCCCTGTGATGGCGCAGAGAGACAAAAATAAGCAGAAAGAAGTTACAGTAAAAGCGATGACTTACAATACTTACAGTGGGCGCAAACAAGGTATTGATAAAATAGCCGAGGTTATAAAACAGGAAGATCCGGACATTGTTTCACTTCAGGAAATAGAAAGAAATACAGAGATTAATCCCTGGAATACTCCTGAAAGATTATCGGTACTGACAGGCATGAAGTATTATTATTTTGCCCATGCACTTGATATTCCTACCGGAGGAGACTATGGAAATGTAATTCTTTCCAAGTTTCCGATTTCGGAGGAAAAAAGCTTTAAATTGAGTGTATTGAAGGAAAACGATTACGTTCGTTCGTTTGGTTATGTAAAAGTGATGAAAGAGGGCAAGGAATTTTATTTTGCTACGACACATTTGGACCATAAGTACGAAGATGCTACCCGTCTGAAACAGATTGATGAGATTCTTGCTTGTATAGAACAACTGGACAAACCAATTATTCTCGGTGGGGATTTGAACTCCCGTCGTGGTTCTGTTACCATGACTGCTTTTCAGAAGTATTTCACAGTAAACTGTTTGAGCGACGCTGCTCCGTGGACAGTGCCCGTTCCAAGTCCGACTTATGTCTGCGACTGGCTGATTTATGCTCCGAATGAAGCCTTTACAGTAAAGGCGTACAATGCTTGTTATTGGGCCGATAAAGAATCGGATCATTATCCGGTAGTGGCTACCTATCTTATCAAATAAGACGATACTTGTCTAAAAAGATATCTGCGTTTAGGAGGATGGATATCTTTTTTTAGGCAAAAGCGAATATTTTTTTAGGCAGGTGTTCAAAGGAGTGTTTTTAGATTAACGGGTAGTTAAGGACCATTAAAGCACTTCGGTGGTTTTCCCTTGCTGTATCTTTGCATCGTGATCACAAAACAACATTTTTATCAAACAATTTAAAAACTTAAAATTATGGGATTACAGTATGCAGTAAAAGAAAGAGTCTTTAATTTCGATGAAACCAAAACTAAGAAGTATGTCGCTGCTCCGGTGAGCGATGGAGTAATTGATTTCTCGAAATTGTGTAAAAATGTATCATTGATTTGTGGCACTCATCGTGGTCAGGTCAAATTAGTCTTAGACGGTCTGCTTGATTCATTGGAAGGATATATGGATGAGGGAAAAACGGTGAAGCTAGGTGAGTTCGGTACACTTCGTCCTACTTTTAACGCTAAAAGTGGTATAGAAGCCAAGGATGTCGATAGTAGTAATATCATAGTGAGAAAAATAGTTTTTACCCCGGGAAGTCAGTTAAAAACGATGTTGAATAAGATGAGTATCTCAAAATATGTACCATTGGACGTTGTGGCAACAAATGGAGGTAATGGTGGCTCTGATTCTGGCGATGGCGGAAATTCGGACGGTAATCACGGAGAAGCTCCCGATCCGGCAGCTTAATTGAGAGACTGGCTGTTAACTTGAAAAATAATAGAGGAGGACATTTGTTCTCCTCTATTATTTTTTATTGCTTTCTTTTGCTTTTTAGATATGCCCGTATTCGAACTCCGGAATCTCTCCTTTGGTCGATAATTTGGCAAAATCAATCAGGTTGGACAAGTGGCGGAGTACCAGCTCTTTCATTCCATCCTTGTCTTTATCTTTTATCTTTTGTAACATCTCTCTGTGTTCTGCATGGACTGTTTTTTGAGGAACGGCGCAGACTTTATATTTTTGATAATATTTTAATATATCAGGAGTAATGATAAGCAAGAGTGAACTAATTACCGGGTTGTGTCCACCTTGTGCAATTGCTTGATGAAATGCAAAATCTTTCTCAACGCGTAGCTCTGTGTCAAACTTTTCCTCCAATTCGACAAGTGTTTTTTCGATGTTCTCCAAATCTTCTTCTGTACGGTTAATTGCACACAATTTGCAAACTTCGATCTCCAACAGAACACGTACATATACCAAACTGGAAAAGTCATATTTGCTTATTTTCAAAGCATCGGTAATCATGGTATCCAATTGATCTTTGGAGAACTCGGAAACTACTGTTCCGCTCTGAGGATATATTTTTACAATTCCATATAACTCCATCTTTTGTAAAGCTTCACGAACATGCGAGCGGCTGACCTGCAGAAGTTCAGATAATTTCCGTTCAGACGGTAGACGTTCACCAGGTAGAATCCGGCGCTCTGCGATTTGTTTTTTTATGTGTTCAATGACAAGCTTAACTGGTTGCGAATTTACTTCGTCTTTCATAAGATATAAATATTTTAAAAGGTTTTCCTTCCTGTTTGCGGCTGTAAAAGTACGAATATTATATTTCAAAGTAAAGCTTTACAGTAAAAATATTCTTTTTCTTCTTTATAAAGATGTACGCGTAATATGCTATTTATAAGCTGATTATATGGTATTGTTAATAAATAATAATTGGTAAACCAAAATTTTGGTTTACCAATTTTAATCACTACGTTTGTCATAGAAATTAAAACACTAATCTATGAACAACTCCTGTATTTTAAAAAAGGTCGTATTGATGTTCCTGTTGTTGGTAGGGACATTGAACATTTATTCCCAGCATGTAGTTACTGGTAGAGTGATAGATGAACAGGGTCCGTTGATTGGAGCTTCGGTTACAGTTAAAGATGCTGCTGTTCCTACGGGAACCGTGACGGATGCTGAAGGTAAGTACTCCATTAAAGTTCCTAATTCCAAGACAATTTTAGTCTATTCGTATATCGGATACGTTGATAAGGCGGAGGTAATAGGTAAACGTACAGTGGTGAATGTGACGTTGGAAGAAGATTCGAAAATGTTGGATGATGTCGTGGTAATCGGTTACGGTACGCAGGCAAAGTCCCATTTAACAGGTTCGATTTCAAAGTTAGAAGGTGAGAAACTGATTAATGCTCCGGTGAGTGATATGACATCTGCTTTACAAGGTGCAATGACAGGTCTGACGGTTTCCAATGAGACATCGGAGGTGGGAGTAACTCCTTCTATCCGAGTACGTGGCACAGGATCTATTTCGGCAGATAGTGAGCCATTGGTTATCATAGATGGCTTTCCTGTATCCGGTGGTTTATCATCCATTAATGCTGCGGATGTAAAATCAATTGAAATTTTAAAAGATGCCGCTTCGGCTGCTATATATGGGTCACGTGCCGCTAATGGCGTAATTATGGTGACTACTAAAAGTGGTACGCCGGACAAACCGAAATATTCTTTCAAATTTTATCAAGGATTTAAGTATGCATATCAGTTGCATGATATGATGACTTCTTCCGAATGGTTGGATTTATTGGAAGAAGAAGCTGCTTTAGGTGGTCCGAAAGTTCCGAGCGCTGCACGTGGAGCCGCTTATTTGGAGAGCCAGATGGGAACTACCGATTGGCAGAAAGAAGGTTTACGTGATATGGCAGGTATCACTAATGTACAGATGAGTGTTTCCGGTGGACGTAAGGAGACGAAGTATTTTATTTCGGCAGCTTATACCAAAGATCAAGGGGTAATGCTGAACAATTCATTGGATAAATTGAATTTCCGTACCAAAGTGGATACCAAACTTTCAAAGATAGCCACAGTAGGTGTTAATATCTCCGGTACATATAGTAAGACGGAACGTCCGAAGAATAATTTTATTGATTTTTACCGTACTCCTTCTTTTTTACCGGTCTATCACAATGCATATAGTACTGAATTAACCGGTTATGAAGGATTTGCAAGAGGTAGCCATTTTAACAATATCATGACACCGACTGCGGTAGATGCAGATGGGAATCCGTTGTTGGATGCCGATGGTAACCGGGTGTTGGAGAAATCGTCTCCGTTTAGCTCTGCCAATAATAATCCGAAAAGTGTAATGACTAATACTTTCCGTTGGAGCGAGACTATGCAAGGATTGGCTAGTATGTACCTTACGCTTGACCTTTGTAAGGGATTACAGTTTAAAACCTCCAATGGATTAAATGTTCGCTTTGCTCCTTCTTACTATTATGGTAATAAAGATGCTACAAAAGATAAAGAAGCAAGTCGTGCTACATATTCCAGTGCGCTTTATATCGATTTGTTGAGTGAGAATATTTTGAGCTATCATTTGGATTTTGGAAAGAATAAAGTTCACACTATTGACGCTTTGTTAGGATATACTGTAGAAAAGACACGGAATCAACGTGTAGCTATGGCTGCGACAGGATTTGCAACTGATGATATTCAGACGTTGAATGCTGCTACCGTTTACGAACTGGCGAGCGAAGGTAACGGCAATACGGCTGGTACAGGAACTTTCCGGTATCCGGATGTCGTATTGGAATCTTATCTGGGACGTATTAATTATAGCTATTTGGGACGCTATCTGTTGTCTACTTCTTTGCGACTGGATCGTTCATCGCTCTTTTCCAAAGGCAATCGTAATGCTTGGTTTCCTTCCGTGTCACTTGGCTGGCGTGTGAATGAAGAGAAATTTATGAAGAATATCAAAGCTATCTCTAACTTGAAACTTCGTGCATCGTATGGTGTGACAGGAAATAATCGTATCAGCTATAATGCAGCTCTTGAGGTATTGAACAGTGCAAATTATGTGACGGGTAAAGGTACAGGCGCTTTGGTTAATGGCTCTGCAAACATCTCTTCCTCATTAGCTAATTCTAATATCACGTGGGAACAGACTGACGAGTTTAACTATGGCTTGGATTTGGGACTTTTCAACAACCGAATTAATCTGGCAATAGATGCCTACTATTCGGTGACACGTGCACTATTATTTGAACAACCTACACAGTCGTTTACCGGTTATACTCATTATTGGAATAATATAGGAAAAGTTCGGAACTCAGGCTTGGAGATTCAACTTGATACACATAATATGAAAAGCCGTAAGTTTTCATGGGATACTAATATAAATTTTTCATTGTCACGTAATAAACTGTTAGAGTTAGGTGGCGAACAGCAAATGATTTCTTTGGGAGAAAGAAATGAAGGCTATCTTGCTAAGGTAGGTGAACCGTTGATTCAATTTTATGGATATAAGACGTGTGGGGTATGGAATAGCGCGGAAGAAATTGCTGCTAATCCTCATTTCTCAGATGATGCACCGGGAGGAATACGTATCGTAGATACTAATAATGATGGTTCTTTGACTCCTGAAGACCGTGTTGCATTGGGAACTCCTTACCCTGATTTCACATGGGGTATTACTAATACTTTCCAAATCAAAGATTTCGACATCTCATTCCTGATTCAGGGTGTACAGGGAATTACAGTACTTAATGGAGATGTTTACTATAATGAAACAAAAAAATGGAATAAGAAGTATACAAAGAACCGTTGGGTGAGTGCAGAACATCCGGGTGACGGAAAAACTCCTTATCAGAATGTGAAAACGGGACATGACCTCATGCTTACCGATTATCCTTTGCAAAACGCTTCGTATGCTTGTTTACGTAACTTTACGGTAGGATATACTTTACCGGCAACGGCTGCCCGTAAGATTAAATTGTCCGGTGTACGTTTTTATGTGTCGGGTAGTAACCTGTTTTATATTTGGGGAAGCGGTTACAAAGGCATTAATCCGGAGTCACGTATGACATCCGGTGACTATTCCAGTGCTATGATTTCTGGATACCAGCGCGGTGGATTCCCATTGACTTCTACTATTTCTGCCGGTTTTAATATTAATTTTTAATGGAGGAAAACGATGAAAAAAGTAAATTATATAGGATTATTGTTAATCGTTATGCTATTTTCTGCTTGTGATCTGGACCAATATCCTTATTCGGAAGTGGCAGCAGATGAATATGTGAAGGATGCTTCATCAGTGAATAATCTAGTGTTGGGTTGTTATAATTCTCTGCATGATGTGATGTATTACGAGTGGGCTGTGACCGAGTTACGTTCAGATAACGGACGTATGTATGCGGCCGGATCCTCTTCTAATACTACCCGGTTGGTGGAACAGCTTGACCAGGGAACTATTGTACCGGAAAATGAATGGGTAGAAACGTATTGGAATGCCTGCTATGCCACAATTGCTCGGGTAAATAATGTTATCTCTTACCTTGATGTAGTGACAGATGAGACACTACGGAATCAATATGAGGGAGAAGTACTTTTTCTTCGCTCATTGGAATATTTCAATTTAGTTCGTTTGTGGGGACCGGTGTTCATCGTTACTTCTAAGATTCCTTCTGAAGTGGCTCGTGATATGCAGCGCTCTACAGTAGATGAGGTATATGCACTTATTGAAGAGGATTTGGAAAATATTGTCAATAATGAATTACTTCCCGGCAAGATGGCGGATAGTGACTTGGGACGCGCAGACTTGAATGCAGCGAAAGCATTACTTGCGAAGGTATATGCTACACACTATCGGGTAGGTGATGAGAAGTATGCTCGTGCGGCGCAGTTGTGTAAGGAAGTTCTTGAAAGTGAATCTGTGGGAAATCCGCAATCGGGTAGCGATCTTGTTGCTTATGATAAAATTTTTGATATTAGTAATGAGATGAATAAAGAAATCATCTTTGCGGTTCGTTATCTTTCCGGTAATGTAGGTCTTGGTTCGCCATTCGGCAATATGTTTGCTCCGGTCAATAATGGCGCGAATGTGATTATCGGTACTTCTTCCGGTTATAATACTCCCACTGATAATATTATTGCGGCTTACGAGCTAAGAGGAGAGGGAGCTGATAAACGTCTGGATGTGAATGTCGCTCAGAAATATTTTAATACAACTACTCAAATATGGGTGGAAGGTAATAATGGTCGTTATTGTAAGAAATATGTTAACCCTGTGTCTACGCAATATGATGGTGAGAGTGATTGGCCTGTGATTCGTGTTGCCGACATTGCTTTGCTTTATGCAGAACTGACTAATGAGATCTCAGGACCCTCGGCTGATAATCTGAAATATCTGAACATGGTTTGTGAACGTGCTGGTGTTTCTACCTATACATTAGCTGATTTGCCAAGCCTTTACGATTTTAGAGAGGCTGTACGTAATGAACGTAGGTTGGAGTTAGCTTTTGAAAATCAGCGCTGGTTTGATCTTCTTCGTTGGGGCATTGCTACTCAGACGGTAAATAATTATTTGAACAGCGAGCTTCTTTATACGGAATATTCTTATACGGTGAATGATATAGAAGATTGGCAAACATTTTTGCCTATTCCGGTGAGTGTGATTGACATTAATCCTGAGATAGCGCAGAATACGGGTTATTAATCTTTTAAATGCTTACAAATATGAAACAATATAGAAAATGGACTTTGGCAGCATTATTTGCCTGTTTATTCTTTTTGTGTGGTTGTGATTCTACGTCGATGAAAGATGTGGCGATTAGTTCACCGGAGGTTCTTTCTTTCTCGCCTGAGAGTGGAAGTATAGGTAGTGAAGTGATTGTTACCGGAGAATATTTGGATGATGTGGTAAGTGCTACTATTGGTGGTGGAAAAGTTACTATTTTGCAGAAAGTATCCAATCAGCGTTTATCTCTAAAGGTAACGGATCAGGCACGAAGTGGTAAAATTGTATTGACCAACTCAATCGGTGAGGGTGTATCAGAAGCAGAGTTTACTCTCGAATATCCGGCACCTGTTGTTTCGCAGACCGGAGTACCTTCGGAAGTTGAAATGGGGAATAATTTGTTGCTTTCTGGTAGTCACATGAACGTAGTAAGTGCCGTTCTCTTTACTGCTGCTGAAGGAGGTACGGCTGGAAATGAGGCTGAGATCGTCTCACAAAATGAGAATGAGATAGTAGTGAAGGTTCCTTATGTGGAGAGTGACAGGGCTGTGGTGACATTCAAATACTTTAATGGTACGGGGAATGTGGAGACATCAAGTTCTTCTGCACCGCAGTTGACAGTGAAACGTTATGAACCGGAGGTTACAACTACTGTATTTGAACCGGCTAATGTAGGAGATGTGGTAGTATTGGAGGGAACTTATCTAAATAAAATTGATAAAGTATTGGTAGGTGACATTGAGTGTAAAATTATGTCAAAGACTGAAAGTGAATTGCAGTTTGTGGTACCTACATCTGATAGTTTTAAAAATGGTGATAATATAGTACCGTTGAAAATTTCTTATTTTGATGGACGTGAGACCCCTGTCTTAGCAGAAGAATTTATTGTAAGAGTGGCTTTTGTGCACTATTGGGAAAATAAGACTATTTATGCACAGGCTCGTGTAGAAGGGCAGTTCTCTGCATTCTTCTCGCCTGAAACGGGAGTGGTTTATGCGAATGGGGATTGGAAAACAGAATTAGATATGTTTGCTGGTCCTGCTGTCGGTTCTGATCCAAAAAACAATGCCAATAATCCATCTCATGTATTAGGAATAACAAAAGAAGATTATAATAAGGTGAATCCCTATTTCTTCATTTCAGCTTCGGGTACTAATGAATCTTTATCATTACAAAGTCCAGCTAATTCTGATGGACAGTTAAAAAACTTTTGTACCTCTATGAGTTCTAGCTCTTCAATAACAGGGAAAGCTGCTTGGTGGGGTACTCCCGCACTTTCATTTATGTATTTAGATCCTGAAAACCCTGCTTATGCAGAACTGATAAATAAGGTAAAAGCAGGTAATATTAAGAATATTGATGAAAGTACTTTTGCATTAAATGTAGATAAAAAACATGCAATGGTTTCCAACTTTCAGTAAGTGTTGCACCTGTGGCAGCCGACGGATGGGCTAAAGGTAAATTTGAGAAAGAGGTAGAAAAAGAAAATGTTGATCTTGATGCGGTTCTTTTAGTTTTCTATTATAATGAAAAAGGGTACTGTAATAAGTCTTCAGATAAGAATCCTGCAGCTAATGTGAAACGCATAGGTATACTTTATATAAAGAAAGCTGATTTTAAACTCAAAGAGGGTTCAACGACTGAATTTTCCGCAAGTTCTATCACCTTTGATATGTACTGGCAGAAACAAGATTATGATTACTTAAAAGTTCCAGTTCAATAATTTAAAATGATGATACGAGATATACATAAAGCGATTATAGCCTCCCTGTTCATTGGGTTACCGTTACTCTCTTTTGCAAAAAGATATGACGTAACACTTCCTGAAGTAGCTTCTTGCTTAAAAACTGCACAGCCGGGTGATCAAATTTATATTAAAGATGGTCAGTATAAAGATATGCAGTTGAAGTGGATGGGTAAAGGGACTGAAAAGTCTCCTATTTCCATAAAAGCTTTGAATCCGGGAAAGGTAAAGATAGAAGGTGGGTCTACTCTACGAATAGCGGGAGAATGGATATCTGTCGACGGATTATATTTCACAGATGGATATGCTCCTAAAGGTTCTGTAATAGAGTTTCGTAATGGACAAGAGTTGGCTAATCACTGTCGTCTGACGAATTGTGTGATAGATAAATTTAATCCATCCCGTCGGGATCAGGCTTATAGCTATATATTGCTTTATGGTCGTCATAATAGAGTAGATCATTGTTCATTGACAGGAAAATTAAATTTGGGGGTGACATTAATTGTCATCCTCAACGACAAACGTTGCCTGGAGAATTATCATTTGATTGATCACAACTACTTTGGAGAAAGGCCGGTATATGGTTCGAATGGAGCTGAAACAATGCGTGTGGGAACCTCTCAGCAGGCTTATAGCTCCTCAAACACAATCATTGAAAATAATCTGTTCGAACGTTGTTCCGGAGAAGTGGAAGTAATTTCTATCAAATCCAGTGATAACATCATCCGAAACAATACTTTGTTGGAATGTGAAGGAGTAGTTGCTTTGCGCCATGGCGATCGTAATACGGTGAATAACAATCTGTTTATCGGCAACGGACGTCGTAATACAGGCGGTATCCGTGTAGTTAATGCCGGACATCGGATTTATGATAATCTATTAGTCGGTTTGGCGGGTACCCGTTTCTTCTCGGCTTTAGGAGTTATGGATGCAGTACCCAATTCGTTGCCAAACAGATATTGTCAGGTTGTTGATGTCGAAATGTTCCGCAATACATTTGTTGATTGCACAAATATAGAATTTGGTACAGGCAAAGATATGGAACGTACCCTTGCACCGGAAAAGGTTTCTTTTACGGACAATATTATTATCAATAAGAAATTGGCTCAGCCTTATATAGCTGTTGACGATGTATCGGGTATCCTGTTTAAAGGTAATAAGGTACAACTAAGCAAGAACTATTCGGCACCGGGATTCATTACGGAAAAAGTGAAAGTTCCTCAGTTGCCTGATAATACTGTGATACGTAAGGATAAAGGTGCTTCGTGGTTTACAAATCAGGTGGCACAGTCCACAACTAATGCTCATAAAGAATGCAATGTATCTCCGGGTACGAATCTGTCCGAAATCGTTCATTCGTTAGAACCGGGCAGTATCATTATTCTGTCAAAAGGTACGTATCCTATCCAACGTTCTATACTCATCGATAAGCCGTTGACAATTCGTGCCGCTGATCCGGGCAATAAACCGCTCATTCGTTTTAATGGAGACAAACCGGATAATATGGTGACAATAGCTGATGGTGGAGAACTGAAAATTGAAAATATTGCTTTCGATGGCGTATTAGAACCGGGAAAAGCATTGGCTAAAGCGGGAATATCTACAGCTTTTGATATGATTCAGCCTTATACATTGACAGTAGACGGTTGCGAGTTTCAAAACTTTGGAGAAGGCGGATTCTTTGCAATCAAAGGGACAAAGGCTACTTTTGCCAAAAGTGTTACTATTAGAAACTGTTTTTTCCGTGATCTTTCAGGAGATGCCATCAATTATGCAGCAGAGAAAGATGATATAGGTCGTTATAATGCTGATGATATGCTGATTGAAAACTGTTCTTTCTACCGTTTGCTAGGTTTGCCTATCAATATTTATCGCGGTGGAAGTGACGAAAGTACGGCAGGACCTTATGTTACTATCAGACATTGTACTTTCGTAGACTGCTGTAACAAAGAGCGTGGGAGTGTCATGCGCTTGATTGGCCCGCAAGTATTGACCGTAGAAAACTGTAATTTTGATAATAGTGGACGTGGCGGAGCAACGATCCGTTTGGATGAGGCCACTTGGGAAAAGGTACGCATTGCGAACTGTAATTTGTGGAACTCCGGTAGAATGGTAACTACCACTGCTCAGGCTATACAAGGGAAGATGTACAATATCCGTCCTGCTTATACTAATGCTGAAGCATACGATTATGTACCTGTACGGGGGAGTGAATTGGAGAAACTTTCTATTGGTTTGCGGAAGAACTGAATAGCTGCACGTAATATGAGTATCGAAAAAGAAAATGAGGTAAGATGAGAAAATTTGTTAGTTGTATATTTATGGTTTTAGGAGGGTGTCTTCTTTCATTTGCCCAACATCCGTCTCTTCTTTTCACGCAGGAGGAAGTGAGCGAGATTAGGGCAGGAAAGGGGATGGTGCCCGAGTTCGACAAATCGCTCTCGGAGGTATTGAGTACGGCTGATGCAGCAGTAAACTCTTCTATATCCGTTCCGGTTCCGATAGATGGTGGCGGTGGTGCGGTACACGAACAGCATAAGTCCAATTATTATGCTATGTTTCATTGTGGAGTTGCCTATCAACTGACCGGTGATAAGAAATATGCTACCTATGTGGCCAATATGCTGCAAGCCTATGCGAAGTTATATCCCACTTTGGGCTTTCATCCTTTACAGCTTTCTCCTGTTCCGGGACGTTTGTTTTGGCAGACTTTGAATGAAAGCGTATGGTTAGTACATACAGCAGTGGCTTACGATTGTATTTATAATACACTTTCATCCAAACAGCGTGCCACTATCGAGGAGAATTTATTTGTTCCGATGGCAGACTTCATTATGGATGGAATGGGAGATAACCATGCCAATAAAAAGACCTTTAATAAGATGCATAACCATGCGACATGGGCTACGGCTGCTGTCGGTATGATCGGCTTTGCCATGAATCGTGAAGATTATGTAAAGAAGGCACTTTATGGCTCTGATGAAACAGGTAAGCGTGGTGGCTTTATCCGCCAAATGGATTATCTGTTCTCTCCCGACGGTTACTTCACAGAGGGCGCTTATTATCAACGTTATGCCATTTGGCCTTTCGTTATCTTTGCTCAATGTATTGATAACAAATTACCGGAACTGAAAATTTTCGACTATCGGGACAATATTCTTTCAAAAGCGCTTTCCACATTGATACAGCTTTCCTATGAGGGAGAATTTTTCCATATCAATGATGCACTACTGAAAGGACTTTCCGCACAGGAACTGGTATATGCGGTAGATATATTGTATAATATGAATCCTTCGGATAAATCACTGTTATCCGTTGCTGATAAGTATCAGCATACTTATCTTCCTATTATCGGCGGTTTCAAGGTAGCTCGTGATATAGCCCGTGGAGAAGCAGCCCCGATTGTTTACCGTAGCAGTCTATTTCGTGACGGGTGCAAAGGAGATGAGGGTGGTATAGGTGTAATTCGTTCTACAGCTTCCAGCTTAAATAGTGCTTTGACGCTGAAGGCTACTTCACACGGTTTGAGCCATGGACATTTTGATAAACTGACAATGGCTTATTACGATAATGGAAACGAGATTCTTACTGATTACGGTGCCTCCCGTTTTCTGAATATTGAGGCCAAGTACAAAGGACATTATACGCGTGAAAACCAATCGTTTGCTAAGCAGACAATCGCACACAACACCTTGGTGGTCGATGAAACATCCAACTTTGGCGGAGATATAAAAGTATCTTCCCGTTATCATTCGGACATTATTTATCATGATTTCAACGGAGGACATTTTCAGGTAGTGGTAGCAAAAGATGCTAATGCTTATCCTGGCGTGGAGATGAAGCGTACATTGGCTTACGTGACTACTCCTTTCCTGCAATTTCCCTTAATTTTGGATGTACTGCAAGCAAATGCGGACAGAGAACATCAATACGACTATCCTTTATGGTATAACGGGCACTTCGTCTCTCTGAACTTCCCTTATACTAAAGCCGGTAATGAATTAAGAACTCTTGGAACGAAGAACGGTTATCAACATCTTTGGCTGGAAGCCTGGGGACAGAATGAGAGTAAGAATACATCTTGTTTTACCTTTGTTAATAAGAACCGTTTTTATACTGTCAGTACAGCGACAACTCCGCAGACCGAAATAAAAATGCTCCGTTTGGGAGCCAATGATCCAGACTTTAATCTGAGGAATGAAACAGCTTTTCTGATAAGGGAAAAAGCACGTAAGAACCACACATTCGCTACTTCTATCGAAACGCATGGAGATTATGATGTGGTGATGGAAACTTCCAACAATCTGGTTTCTTCTTGCGAAGAAGTGAAAGTACTGATGGATACGGCTTCCTATACAGTTGTAAAAGCCATATATAAAGGTGGGCATTTTGTACTGCTTTGTCTTAGCAATACGGATAATAGTAAAGAGAAAAAACATAATCTGACCATCGATGGACTTGATTATACATGGAATGGTCGTTGCGGAGTATTTATAAGATAAACAAACCATTAATAGACAAAAGTATGAAAACATGTAGTGAAACTTTTCAGTTTGAGAAAGATTTGAAGTGGGAAAATCCTGCTCCGGGTGTTAATCGTCAGATAATGGCCTATGACGGGCAACTGATGATGGTCAAAGTAAAATTTGATCAAGGTGCGATAGGAAGTATGCACGAGCATTATCACAGTCAGGCGACTTACGTAGTAAGCGGTAAGTTTGAACTAACTATCGGTGACAAGAAAGAAATTCTTTCTGCGGGAGATGGTTATTATGTAGCTCCTGATGAGTTACATGGATGTGTTTGCCTCGAAGCTGGTATTTTGATTGATACATTCAGTCCTGTGCGTGCAGACTTTTTAAATCTCTGAGCGTATGAAAGTGAAAGGACTCCGATGGATGGTTATCGGATTAATCATGTTGATAACCATTATCAATTACCTGGATAGAGGCACGCTTAACTATATGTGGGTGGCTAATATTGATTATCGCTTGGTTTCCCAAACGGATGCATTGGCAGATAAAGGCAATCATGCTGTTTTGGCAGGAGAGCAATATATCTTGACGGCTGCAAACGGAAATCGTGACTCGGTCAGTGTAGCCAACGTACAGATGAAGGAGAAAAATGGAGTTACGTTTGTGACCAATCGCGAAGGTATCGCTATCGATCTCGGCTTAATAGATCGTAATGATCCCGACGCTTCACAACAAGCGAAAGATATTCTCGGTCTGATTACTATTTTCTTTATGATAGCATACGGTATCAGCCAGCTTGTTTCCGGGAAACTGTACGATAAGATTGGATGCCGGAAAGGTTTTTTCTGGAGTGTGTTGATATGGGGTACGGCAGATGCCTTGGCTTCTCTTTCCAGGGGGATCTTCTCGCTGACTTTTTTCCGGATGATGCTCGGATTGGGTGAAGCAGGTCCGTGGCCTGGTACGACAAAAAGTAATGCTGAGTGGTTCCCACAGAAAGAACGTGCTTTTGCACAGGGATTGTTTGGAGCGGCAGCTTCCATAGGTTCTATTCTGGCACCGATTATTATCCTGATGCTGTTCATTGCCTTTGGATGGAAGCTGACATTTGTTGTAGTCGGTGGATTAGGGCTGATTTGGTTGGTCCCTTGGCTGATTATCAATAAAGAAGGACCGAAGAAGCATCCTTGGATTACGGAGGAAGAACGGACTTATATCTTGAGTGGTCAGCCTGAAAAGGAGTTGAAAACCGAAGAAAAAGGAAAGAGTTGGGGAGAACTGCTTCGGGTGAGAAAGAACTGGTCTGTTATTCTGGGACGATTCTTCCTTGACCCAATTTGGTGGATGTTTGTGACGTTCTTACCGCTTTATCTGGCAGATGTATTTCATCTGAATATTAAAGAAGTGGCATTTTCTGCTTGGGTACCTTATGTGGGTGCGGCATTGGGAAGTATTGCCGGTGGTTGGTATTCCGGTTGGTTGATAAACCGGGGACATACAGTGAATTATGCCCGTAAAGCGGCTATGTTGCTTGGCGGGTTTATCATAATTCCGTCTATTTTGGCGGCAATCATGTCTACTACGGCTCCTGTTGCTATCATCTTTATGGCTTTGGTATTAGGAGGTTTTCAGTTCTTCATGACGAATTTACAGACTATACCGAGCGATTTACATAGTGGTAAATCTGTGGGCTCTTTGGCGGGACTAGGGGGTGCTTCGGCAGTATTAGGAACTATTCTGGCAATACTTTTTGCCAGTTATATTACGAATTGGATATTATTATTCAGCTTGTTAGGAGCTTTGGTGCCGCTGTCGTTGTGCTCCATTTTTCTAACAGTAGGAGAGATTAAACAAATAGAAAAATAAACGTATTTTAAAAACAAGACGATTATGAAATTAGAAGGTAAAGTCGCTATCGTGACAGGTGGTGCACGCGATCTTGGTCGCGCAATATCAGTGAAATTGGCAGCAGAAGGTGCTAAAGTTTGTTTGAATTATTTCGACAATGAAGCCGATGCACAGGAAACACTGGCGTTGATTAAGAATGTTGGTGGTGAAGCTATCGCAGTTCAGGGTGATATGACAAAAGCTGCAGCGGTAAAGAATCTTTTCGCAGAGTGTAATAAGGCTTTTGGTGACAAGGTAGATGTATTGGTAAATGTCGTAGGTGGAATTGTAGGCCGTAAAAAGATTACTGAGCAAGATGAAGCTTGGTATGATTTCCTGATGGATGTCAATATGCGTTCCGTATTCCTCTGTACTCGTGAAGTAGTTCCAATGATGCCGGCAGGTGGTTCCATCATTAACTTTTCTTCATTGGCTGCACGCGATGGTGGAGGTAACGGAGCTTCCATGTATGCAACAGCGAAGGGGGCGGTGATGACATTTACTCGTTCTATGGCAAAGGAACTTGGTCCACAAGGTATCCGTTGTAATGCGGTTTGCCCGGGTACGATTGCTACTTCTTTCCACGATCGTTTCAATACACCGGAGAATCGCGAACGTATGAAAGCTTCTTACGCATTGCGTCGTGAAGGAACTGCTGAAGAAGTTGCAGACTTGATTTGCTTCCTTGCTTGTTCCGAGTCTTCTTACCTGACAGGTACGAACATTGATATTAACGGTGGTTGTTTCTTCTCTTAAAGAAGAATGACTGATTCAAAAATTAATGGCAGTCGGGTGGCAATTAACTGCCCGACTACTTACCTACTTTAAAGATAATAGTTATGAGACGAATCTTTGCCATATGGGCTGTATGCCTCTGTTGGGGAATACTGAATGCTGCTCCGTTGGGGCCGTTTAATGCGACATTACTTGAACAGCTAAAGAATGACTATCAGAAAGGCGACAAGGATGTTGTCCGGTACATCGAATTTCAGGAAAAGGTAGCGGAGAAATATATAAAGATGACTCCTTTATCGGTGACCGCCAAAAAGAAATTGCCTCCTAGCAAAGATCCACGGGATTATATGACCTTATCTCCCTATTGGTGGCCTGACTCTACAAAAACGGATGGACTTCCCTATATCCGAAAAGATGGGGAACGTAATCCCGAAGTTTATGAATATCCTGAACGTGAGAATGCCAATCGCTTCGGTGATGCCGCTTACTGTCTGGGAGTGCTCTATTATATAACAGGAAAAGAAGTCTACGCCAAAGCATGTGCTGTTCATTTAAAGACATGGTTCACAGACCCGAAACTGGGTATGAATCCCAATATGACTTATGCACAATCCGTGCCGGGTATGAAAAATATGCGGGGTTCAGGCTTTATCGACTCTCGTCGTTTTAGCCGTGCATTGGGTGTTGCCCGATTGATAGAGGGCTCTAAAAGTTGGACACTCTCAGATAAGAAAAAGCTTGATGACTGGGCCACCGCTTTTTGTTATTGGATGGAGAACAGTACGCAAGGGCAAAGAGAATCTCATGCAGCCAATAATCATGGCTTGTGGTACGAAGCTATTCATCTGATGGTATTGGCCTACTTAGACCGTACCGACCGTATTCGTGAGGTGGCTGAACAAAGTATTCTTCCCAAGATGGGTACACAGATTGCTGATGATGGCTCATTACCCCAAGAGTTGAAACGTACCCTCTCTTTACATTATTCAACTTTCGCTTTGGAAGCTTTGATGGAAGCTAATCAAATCACCAGTCAAATTGGTATTAATTTATGGGGTACGCCTGCTCCCAATGGAAAAGCGGCTTCACAGGCAGTGGATTATCTATATCCCTACTATCTGAATCCCGAAAGTTGGAAATTCAAACAAATTAAACCTTTCGACCAGTCTCGTGCAGCTATTCTTCTTTATGAAGCAGGAACAGCATTGGGCAATCAAAAGTATATTGATACGGCAAAGCGTATTGGGTTGAAATACAGTACATCTGATGTGGAAACGATACCGTATCTGATTTTGAAGAAGAAATAGAGTTAGAAGACATAATTTATCCTCACCTAATATTAAGTGTAACATGAAATTGAAATTGTTTTTTTATTTGTGTATGCTGCCGTTTCTTTGTCTTGCGCAGGAAACTCAACCACAACAGTTTTCCAATCGTTATGGTATGAAGATGAAGCAGAACGAAGATGGCTCTTATTCGTTGCTATATGCAAAGAAATATGCGAAATTTATTGATGTGAATACAATTCCTGATGTAATGACTCCTTATACTTACCAAGCAAACCGCTTGAAAAGCAAGGATTATAAAGGAGTAATTACAAAAGACATTGTTTACAAAAAGTATAAAGATTATGAGCTGATACTGACAGTTGATTTTGCAGAAACTGATAACACTGCTCCTTTTGTAGTTTATCTCCACGGTGGTGGATGGGCACGGGGCAATAACGGTTCGTCTAGATCTTTATCCCAATATTTAGCAAAACAAAAGGGGATCACTGGTGTACGTGTATCTTATACATTGGCTCCGCAATCTGATGCAACTGTGAAAGTTTCTATCCAAGATGTTTGGGATGCTGTGAAATATATACGGGAACATGCTGCAGAGCTGAATATCAACCCTGAATGCTTTGGCTTTCTGGGAACTTCTGCCGGTGCTCATTTGGCTGCGGTAGCTGCAATGACTGTACCCGGAACGAAGGCCTTCGTTGGTTACTCCGGTATTTATGATTTGGAAAAGGCGGCTATCATTCAAAAGACGAAAGACCCTCAGCGTATTGGATATTTCTGTGGCAGGGATCCTAAAGTACTTCGGGAAGTATCTCCTGTCAACCTGATTCCGAAAAAGAATGTACCTGCTTCCATGTTGGTATGTGGTACATGTGATGTTACGGTAGAATGTGAGCAGAGCGAGATATTTGCATCGGCTTTAAAGAAAAGAGGGGGAGTCTGTGAACTGTTGAGATATGAATATTATGACCATAATGTCAGTTCAAAGACTTCTGATAAAATGGAAGAGATTTTCTTCAAATCGGTAGATTTCCTGACTGACCATGTTAAATAAGTCCAAATGAGAAAAGGAATCTTATTTTTAGCCCTTTTTGCTTTTATCGCCTGCTCCAACAGTTCATCGGAAGTGATAGACGAGAAAGAACAACCGAAACCTGAACAGCAGGTGGATGGTACATTGATTGCTGACGGCAATAGTATAAAAACATATGACTTGATTAAACGTTCGGGATATAACCATGAAGCGCCTGATTCTTCACGTGAACATAAGACCGCTCATTTTCAGCATATTCAGCAGGTTTATGATAATCAGTTGAATAAGTATGTATTTGCTTTTTTCATTCATGCTACGATCGATGATGATCGTGGGCTTACAAATATTACTGACCGTCAGCGCAATGAGATAAAGACGGATAACAAATCTCCGAAAAGTCTTGTCGGACAAAAGGGAGAGGCTATGGTATTTCGTTGGAAATTCTGTTTGCCGGTAGGGTTTCAAACGACGACTAAATTTTCTCATCTTCACCAGTTGAAAGGTATTGATAACTCGTCGGGCACAGCAGATGTCAGTTCTCCTCTTATCACTCTGACTGCCTATTCTAACAGCAAAGGGGGACAACAATTGCGGGTACGTTATGATAAACGTGGTGGAAGCACTTCTACCCTTATTAGTACAGACCTTGCCGATTTTCTAGGCAACTGGGTAGAGGTAGAAGAAAAAGTCTGTTTCGGTGAGAACGGTTCTTATGAAGTGATCATCACACGTATCAAAGATGGAAAAGTTCTTTTAAAACTAGGTCCTGAAAAAATGGATATGTGGCGTACGGATTGTACCGGACTTCGTCCCAAATGGGGTATCTACCGTTATTTGGGTGAGAACCGGAGTTGGCAAGATCGGTTGCGTGACGAGGAAATCCGTTTTGCCGATTTCTCCATCAAAAAACTTTAGAGAGGGATTTTAAGAACAATATAAGAAAGGGACAGACTATCGTTTTGTCTATTATGGTGGTTCTCCTGTCTGAAATATATCTTCGGGTATATTTGGGGATAGGAGAACTTTATTTTTTGGGGGATAGTAAGTTAATTAGGGATATTCCTAAAATAATAAAATTAAAGGCAACTACTTCATTGCGAATTAGTTGCCTTTTTTGTATCTTTAAGCACTCCCCCAAAAAACGGTTTGACGGCCAAAACGGGGGTAATTAACAATAAAAACACATGGTAAAGATACAAAAAATTTCAGAAATCGAACCTAGTTTAGGTTTTACCGAGTTCGATATACTAAAAAAATATCGTCAAAGTTTTGCAACGAGTGAATTAGGTCGGCTCCATTCTCTGTTTCCTTTCTCGGCACTGGCCCGCCAAATGCATTTGAAGTCTTCCGCTTTGGGGCGTAAAAGTTATTTTTCTCCTGAAGGTAAAATAGCCTTGATGGTCTTGAAGTCCTATACCAACTTCTCCGATTCACAACTGATCGAACATTTAAACGGTAATATTCATTACCAGATATTCTGTGGTGTTCAGATTGATCCTCTTCATCCACTGACCAATTCAAAAATCGTCAGTGCAATCCGTCAGGAACTGGCGGACCATCTTGATATTGAGTCCCTCCAGCTTATTCTGGCTGAGCACTGGAAACCTTACCTTGAAAACCTTCATGTCTGTATGACCGATGCCACCTGTTATGAAAGTCATCTGCGCTTTCCTACCGATGTCAAACTTTTATAGGAAGGTATTGTATGGCTTCACCGTCATCTGTGCAAACATTGCCGTACATTGCACATACAACGTCCCCGTAACAAGTATCTTGATGTAAGCCGCGCCTACCTTGCTTATAGCAAACTTCGTAAACGCAGGAAATCACAGACCCGTATGATTAAACGCAGGTTACTTCAGTTATTGGAAAAGTTACTTGAGCAGCTGAAGCTGCTTCATTCCTCCTACAGGGACAGGCTTACACTATCCTCCGATTACCAAAGACGTTTCTCGGTCATACAGAGGGTCCTTGATCAAGGAAAGTATTTATTTGCAGGTAAAAAAGTGTCCGACCGTATTGTAAGTATCGACCGTCATTACCTTCGTCCCATTATCAGAGGCAAGGAAACCAAATCCGTTGAATTCGGCGCCAAAGTCAACAATATACAGATAGATGGGATCTCCTTCATAGAACATATCTCCTTTAAGGCTTTCAACGAAGGAATACGTTTGAAGGACTGTATTCGTCTGCAACAACTGACCGGGGTTAGAGTGAAGGCGCTTGCAGCGGATTCAATCTATGCTAATAATGCCAACCGGAAATTTTGTACAAAATATCATATAAGTACTTCCTTTAAGCGTAAGGGCAGAGCTGCCAAAGATGAGCCGCTTCGGAGAATCTTACGGTCGGAACTCAGCCGCGAAAGAGCTACCCGCCTGGAAGGAAGTTTTGGAACGCAGAAACAACATTACTCACTGGCCAGGATAAAAGCCAGAAACAGGAAAACGGAAATGCTTTGGATTTTCTTTGGAATACATACGGCCAATGCGGTATGTATGATAGAAAAGGTTGAAAAGAAAATAAGAAAGGCAGCATAATCTGACTAAAATGAGAGGTAAACAGGAGAGGTTTTAACTTCCCCTAAAAAAGACATGTACATAATGCAAGGTTGGAAGAGAAAACATAAGAATATGTAAATAATATTCTATAAAAAAGGATGAAGGAATGGGGAGTTGACAGAAAAAATTAAGAGAAAAGCTCACGTAAGGTAAAACTTTTCTCTTGATTTATGAGAAAGAGGAACATTTACTGAATATCCCTAATTAAGGACATTAAGAAATCTCTGACTGTTGGTAATGTTTGTTTATGGTTGATTATGTTTGCTTATAGCAAAAAAATATGTGAAATGTTCTCTAAATAATATATTTAAGTAACTTTGCTCCCATCACGGATTTATGTTGAACTTTAAGTCATTTACTGGAATGGGAAAAAGTGCGGATTGGATAAAGGAAGAGAAGTTTAAATCCTTTTTTACTCAATACTACAAAGAACTCTATTATTTTGCTTGTGGATATGTGAAAGATACATGCATTGTAGAAGATATCGTTAGCGAGTCTTTCGTCAAGTTGTGGGCGAATATGGAGAATATTCAGGAACTTGCGATGAGAAGATACCTGCTGCAAACTGTGAAAAATGCCTGTATTGATTATCTGCGGGTCCAGAAAGTTTTTTTTCCGGTGGAAGAATGCCATACGCTGGCTGATTTGGATGAGAATCCATTAGAATATCTTATTTCTCAAGAAGATGAATCCCGCATTACTGCTGCAATAAGTGAACTTCCACAACGTTATCAGGAGACTTTAAAACTTAGAAGTTTCGAAAAACTCAAATATAGCGAGATTGCTCAAAAGATGGATATTTCTGTAAATACAGTAAAATCTAATCTGCGTGAAGCGATTCTTATTTTAGATTTTTCTCGGTTTGACTTAACCGATTGAGAAATAAACTTTTAGCG